>Ga0116230_10000017_pt1 | contig 133492 bp, 113 predicted proteins | sample S1TSphfallax_3_FD_88678 | JGI IMG/M metagenome (GOLD analysis project Ga0116230, IMG submission 88678) | Host-associated microbial communities from peat moss isolated from Minnesota, USA - S1T2_Fd - Sphagnum fallax MG | ecosystem: Host-associated > Plants > Peat moss > Unclassified | place...
AATCCCTGCGCGACATGAAGGCGATGATCGCGCGCGAGGTGACGCGACGCGAGCTCGACCAGGATCTGAAACTCGGCAAGGGGGGAATACGCGAAATCGAGTTCATCGTGCAGTCGTTCCAACTCGTTCGCGGCGGCGGCGATCGGCGGCTGCAGAATCCGTCTCTGCTCGACGTGCTGCCGATACTCGCCGGCGCGAAGCTGCTGCCGCGGGCCGCGGTCGACGAGCTGCGCGAGAATTATTTGCTGTTGCGTCGGGCCGAGAATCTCCTGCAGATCATTCGCGACGAGCAGACCCACGCGCTGCCCGCCGGCGAGCTCGACCGGCTGCGCCTCGCGGCAGGCCTGCGCGCGAACCTCGCTGAACCCTATGACTGGCCGGCCGCAGCGGCCGTGCTCGACGCGGCGCGCGAGTCGGTCGCCAAGGCGTTCGAGGCCCTCGTATTCGGCGGTCCGGAGGGGCCGCTGGCGCGCGCCGATGCGAGTCTCGACTGGCTGGCGCAAGACAGCGCACAGCTCGCCGTCGACCTCGCGGGGATCGGCTTCCCCGACGGCGAAATCGCCGCCGTCACGACCGTGCTCGCGAGCTACCGCGATGCCGCCCCGTACGCCAAACTCGACGAAGTCGGTCGTCGCCGCCTGCGCGTAATCCTCGACCGCCTGCTGCGCGTGGCGGCGAACGCGGCGAGCCCGGCGCTCGTGACGGCGCGGGTGCTGCGCATCCTCGAGGCGATCGGCGCGCGTTCTTCGTATCTCGCCCTGTTGAAGGAGCAGCCTGCGGCCCTCGCGCGGCTCACCGACGTCTGCGCGATCAGCGGCTTCCTCGCGCGGCAGATCGCGGAGTTTCCCCTGTTGCTCGACGAGTTGATCGACGTCAACGCCTTCGCGGAGCTGCCCTCGCGCGAAGGTTTCGCGCGCGAACTCGCCGCGCGCACCGAACGGCTGCCGCCCGGCGATCCGGAGCGCCAGGTCGAGGCGTTGCGCGAATTCCAAAAGGCGGCCGTATTCGCGGTCGCTCTCGCCGATCTCACCGGCCGGCTGCCGCTCATGTCCGTGAGCGACAGGCTCACGGACATCGCCGAATTGATCGTGCAATGTTGCATGGATCTCGCCTGGGAGCAGATGACCGCCATCTACGGCGTGCCCGAGTGCGGCGAGGGTGGCGAAGCGCTGCGGGTCGCGCGCGTTGCGGTCATCGGCTACGGCAAGCTCGGCGGCATCGAACTCGGTTACGGGTCGGACCTGGATCTCGTGTTCCTGCACGATTCGACCGGTGAGATGCAACAGACCCGCGGCAATCGCACGATCGACAACGGTGTGTTCTTTCTCAGACTCGGCCAACGAATCGTGCACCTGTTGACGATGCATTCAGCCTCGGGACGACTCTACGAAGTGGACATGCGCCTGCGCCCGAACGGCAAGGGCGGCTTCTTGATGACGGGTATCGACTCCTTCGAGCGTTACCAGCACGACGATGCCTGGACCTGGGAGCACCAGGCGCTGCTGCGCGCCCGTGCCGTCGCGGGCGATGCCCGCTTGTGTGCACGATTTTCAAACGCGCGGCTGCGTGCGCTCACGGTCGACGTACGGCGCGAGACCCTGCGCGTCGACGTCATGGAAATGCGTGCACGCATGCGTCGCGAACTGTCGCTCTCGCGCGACGGGCGCTTCGACATCAAGCAGGATGCCGGCGGCCTCGCCGACATCGAATTCCTCGTGCAGTATTGGGTTCTGGCGGCCGCGCGCCGGTATCCGCAGGTCGTCACGTTCACGGACAACATCCGTCAACTCGAGGCCCTGAGTCATTTCGGCGTGGTGTCCACGGACACCGCGCAGTGGCTCATGGAAGCCTACCGCGGCTATCGCGCGGTGCTGCATCGCCGGTCTCTCGAGGGAGGAGGGACCGAGGGCGGGGGTCTGGACGGCGGCAGCGAGCGCGTGGTCGACGCCGCGGTGCACGCCGAGACGCGCGCACGCATCCGCGCGATTTGGCAAGAGACCTTCGGCGAGCCACAATAGCGGCCACGGGCTCATACAGCCGCGGTCGCGAAGGGTGCGAACATGCCGACGATGGTTCAAAACGATGCCGGCCATGCATTGATCACCGCCAATGCGGAGCATAGTTATACGGTGACTCAGGCCGATTTGCCGCTGTCCTGCCCGATGCCCGGCATGGCCTTGTGGAACTCCCACCCACGCGTCTACCTTGCGATCGAGCCCAGCGGCTGGGTCAAGTGCGGCTATTGTGGGGCCGAATACACCCTGGCGCGGTAGTCGCTGTAAGACTTCTCTTCGATGATCGCCGAGCCCAGCCGCAAATTGATGCGCCGTTTGATCGCGGCGCGCTCGTCGTTCTCGAAATACACGGCACGCGCGAGCCGGATGAATTCGGCGTCGAAGCACTGTTCGCGTTCCTTGTCGCGGATTTCGTCCTCGATGACCCACAGCCGTTCGTTGACGGCGAGCAGGGCATTTTCATCCGCCGTGATGTCGATCCCGGCATAGGCCGACCCGGCCCAGGTCGTCGTCAAGGCGTCGAGTTCGGCGCGGACGTTCTTGAGCTTCGTCGCATCGGTGATACGCTGCGATTTGATGCGCAAGATCGTGATTTTGTCGATCAATTCGCCCGGTGAGACGGGCACGGTTATTTCGCTCATGCCACCATGTTAACGAATATCGAGCCGGCCGGTGCGCGCATCGAAACACCGGCTGGCGCGATGCTCGTGGACCGCAATATGCTCGGCCGCGCGGCCGACGCCGCAGCCGAGGCGATTTTCGATCCCGCCTACTGGCAGGCGCGCGGTGAGATTTCCCCGGCGGTGCGCGGCCGTGGCGCGACCTGGTTCATTTCCGCCCAGGTCGACGAGTGGGCCCTGCGGCATTACCGGCGCGGGGGTCTGATCACGCCGTTGATGTCCCTGGATCGCTATCTGTGGACGGGCGAGTCCACAGTGCGTTCGTTCGCCGAGTGGCGTCTGCTCGCCGACCTGCACGCCCGCGGGCTGCCCGTGCCGCAACCAATCGCCGCCCGCTATGTGCGCACCGGACTCACCTACCGTTGCGATCTGATCATGCGTCGCATCCGCGAGGTCGTACCGCTCAGCACGCGGCTGGCGGATGCCCCGCTGCCGGTTGCGGGCTGGCACGCGATCGGCGCCGCGATCGCGCATCTGCATGCCGCCGGGGTCGATCACGCGGACTTGAACGCACACAACATCCTGCTCGGTGCCGAATACCGTGTCAGCATCATCGATTTCGACCGCGGCCGCATCCGCCCGCGTGGCATCTGGCAACAAGGTAATCTGCGGCGTCTGCGCCGCTCGCTGCGCAAGATTTCCGGTTCTCTGCCGGCGCAGCGAATCACCGCGCAATCCTGGGACGCTCTGCGGGACGGCTATCGTGATGCGTCTGGTCTATAACGCACTGGTGCGAATCGCCGCGCCGCTGGCGTTCGCAGCGGTGCTCGCGCGCGGCTTGCGCGACCGCGCCTACTGGCAGGCCACGAGCGAGCGCTTCGGATACGGGCCTCCGCGGACCGATGCCGCGAGCGGCTTCCCCTGCATCTGGCTGCACGCGGTGTCGCTGGGCGAAGTCACTGCGGCGGCAGCGATCGTCCGCGCGCTGCGCGAGCGTTTCATCGACGTCGCGCTGATCGTCACGACCGCGACCCCGACGGGGCGCGCACGCGCGCAGGCGCTGTTCGGTGCCACGGCCGACGTGCGATTTCTGCCCTACGACCTCCCGGCCGCGATGGAGCGCTTCGTGAATCGCGTCCGCCCGGACGCCGTGCTGATCATGGAGACGGAACTGTGGCCCAACCTGTTTCGCGCCTGCGCGCGGCGGAGCTTGCCGGTCGTGCTTGCGAGCGCGCGTCTTTCCGAACGCTCCGTGGCGCGCTACCGGCGATTCGGCGCCCTGTTTCGCGACTTGTTCACGCCGAATGTGTGGGTGGCCGCGCAGACGCCGCGTGATGCCGAACGCTTCGTGGCGATCGGCGCGCCCGCAGAGCGCACGCGCGTCCTCGGCAACGTCAAGTTCGACATCACGATCGGTCCCGAACTGCGGGACGGCGGTCGGGCGTTGCGTCAGGGTGCGTTTGCGGGGCGGCCGGTCTGGGTCGCGGGCAGCACGCACGAAGGCGAGGAGGAGCAAGTGCTGGCCGCACACGATCGCGCGCGCGCGGCAATCCCCGGTGCGCTCTTGCTGCTCGCTCCGCGCCATCCGCAGCGCTTCGACGCCGTCGCCGCCCTGCTCGCGCGCCGCGGCTCGCAGTACGTCCGGCGCAGCGCAGGCAGCCCCGTGCCGGCGGCGGCGGATGTCTTGCTGGTCGACACGGTCGGCGAACTCCTGCGCCTCTATGCCGCCGCGGACCTCGCCTTCGTCGGCGGCAGTCTCGTCCCCGCGGGCGGTCATAACCTGCTCGAGCCCGCTGCGCTCGGCCTGCCGGTGCTGACCGGGCCCTCGGACGCCAACGGCCGCGACATCGCGGCTTTGCTGGTCGAGGCGGGGGCGGCCCTGCGCATCGCCGACGCCGCGGCGCTGGGCGAGACCGTCGCCGCCTTGTTGGCCTCGTCGGCGGAACGGGTGCGCATCGGTACGATCGGCTCGACGGTCGTCGCCGCCAATCGCGGCGGTGTTGCGCGCATCGTAGCGCTGCTCGAAGGCTTGCTCGTCAAGGCGCCTGTTTGACCGCCGTAGAGTCCTTGAGCCAGTCGTTGATGGATCCCAGGCTTTGATCCGAAAGTATGCCGGCCGCCTGCTGCAATTTGATGAGATTGATCAAATAATCGTAGCGGCTACGTGAGTAGTCGGTTTGCGCCTGGGTCCACAGGCGCCGCGATTGCAAAACGTCGACGGCCGTGCGTGTGCCGGCCTCGTAGCCGCCTTCGGTCGCCTTGAGCGCGACCGTGTTCGACTCGAGTGCACGGCTCAGCGACTTGACGCGCGAGATGCCCGACAAGACGCTCAAATACGCATCGCGCGTATCACGCTCGGTTTCACGCGCGACGCGCTCGAGGCGCTCCTTCGCCGCACGGTGCAGATATACGGCCCTGCGAACCTGGGATGAGACCGAGCCGCCCGAATACAGCGGGAAGGTCAGCTGCAGCCCGATCGAACGCGAGTTCTGATCCAGGTTCGTGCTCTCGGCGAAACCGCCGTTCGCGTAATTACTGTTGACGTCGGTCAAGGTCTTGAAGCGGCTGCCGACCAGGTCGAGCGTCGGATAGTGGCCGCCCTCGGCCGAGCTGATGTTCTCGCGCGCGATGTCCGCCGCCAGCCGGCTCGAGACCAGTGAGAGGTTCTGCTGCAGGGCCATGTTCACCCATTGATCTTCGCTGAGCGGATCGGGATTCGTCAGTTCGAAAGGCTCACGCGGGCGCGCCAGGATCTCGACCCGGTCGCCGGTGATCTCGCTGAGCTGTTCCTGGGCCAGGGCCAGCGTGCGCTTCGCCTCGATCACGGCCGCGACGCTGCTGTCGTGCGCGGCGCGGGCTTCCTCGACGTCGGTCACGGCGATCAAGCCGATCGTGTAGCGCGCCTCGGCCTGATCCAGTTGGTGCGAAACGGAGGCAAGGGCCGCTTGCTGGGCATCGAGATCGTCCTGCGCGGCGAGCACGTCGAAATAGCGCTGGGCGACGCGCTCGATCAAGTCTTGCTTGGCTGCCTGATAGTCGGCCTCTGCCTGGGCGACTTGGCGGTCCGCGGTTTTCAGGGCGACCCAATTCGACCAATTGAAGAGATTCTGTTTCAAATCGACGCGATAGACGTGGTTCGTCGTGTTGGTCGTGCCGTCGAACGGACTCGTTTCGATGATCGGCGGCGAGGTCGGCGAAAGCGAGACGGCTTCGGCGAAATTATCCGGCCCTACGTCGGTTTCCTTCGAGACCTGGGCACTGGCGTTGACTTGCGGCAGCAGCGCGGAGACGGCTTGCGGCTTGGCTTCGAGTGCCGCGAGGCGATTTGCCTCGGCCTCGCGCAACTGCGGATCGTTCTGCAGCGCGCGCTGGTAGACAGCGAGCAGATCCGCGGCCTCAGCCACCTGCAGGCCCGCGAGAAGCAAGAAGAACGCTAACAGGCGAGTCATGGGATGGGCCGGCTCAGCACTGGGTGTCGTACGCGACTATATCACCGCAGTGCCGCGTGAGGTGCCGGGGCAAGCGCACAGCTCAGTAAACGGGGATCTTGGGGTCGATGTCGCGCGACCAGGCGAGGATGCCGCCCGCGAGATTCGCGACACTGCCGAAACCCCGACGTTCGAGGAAGTTTGCGACCTGCATGCTGCGTGCTCCGGATCGGCAGATGACCACCGTTGCGCGCGCCGGATCGAGTTCGCCGAGGCGGTCCTGAATCTGCCCCATCGGGATATGCAGGTGTTGCACCGGCACGGGAGCGAGCTTGATCTCCCAATCTTCGCGCACATCGAGCAAGGTCAAGGACGCGCCCGCCGCGCGGCGATCCAAAAATTCCTGAGGCGTCATTTCGCCGACCATCAGAATACGAACCTCGGTGCTACGGTGGCGCCGATCAGCGCCGGTATCACGGTCTCGAACAGCGCCTCGCTGACCCACTCCGTGGCGTCGACGCGGCGGATGATCATGGCCTCCATGACCGGGGCGACGCCGACGACCACGAACAAGCGGCCGCCTACCGCCAAGGCACGCTCGAAACGCTTATCGTACACCGGCAGCGAGCCCGTCACCGCAATCGCGTCGTACTCGCCCAAGGAACCCGCGCCGAAGGCATCGCGATTTTCAAGCTTGACGCGTGCTTCGGGAAACGACCTGAAGTTCCGGGTTGCGGCCGCGGCCAATTCCGGAACGATTTCGAGCGACGTGGTCTCGTGCGCGAGCAGACTCATCGCGGCCGCGAGGTAGCCGGTACCCGTGCCGACCTCGAGCACGCGGTCGCTCGCCCCAAGATCGAGCGACTGTAGGATCCGTCCCTGAAGCTTCGGCGCGAGCATCGTCTGGCCGCCGGCGATCGGCAGCGACGTGTCCGCGAAGGCGAGCTCACGATACTCGGGCGGCACGAACGCTTCGCGCGGGACGCGCACGAGTGCGTCGAGCACGCGCGGATCCAACACCTCCCAGGTGCGGATTTGCTGATCCACCATTTGCAATCGGGCCGCTACGGTATCCATCGCTGCTCGCGCCGCATTTAAGGGCGTTGATTATGGTCAATTTCGACAGGCGTTGCCATGCCCGTGCGCTATTCTGCCCGACACGATGATCCGCGACGAGCTTAGGATCGCTCATGGGCGCCCATTGCCCCCGTCGTTTGCACTCGTCGAAATCGAGGTCCTATTTGAGTTCGCCCGCAACCATCTTATGGTTAATGACCTGCGCCGTGTTGGCCGCGCTGCTGCTCGTCTTTTATGCCTGGAAGCGCAGGCAGGAGCGCGCACTCGACGAGTTCTCGCGGCAGGTCTGGAGTCTGAGCCGGGATGCGGGCACGACCGGTCGAGTCGGTCTCGACGACAATCCCAAGGCGCTGGCGCAACTCAGGGACGCGGTCAACGACCTGCTCCAGGATCTCGAGCAGCGCGGAGCCCGGCTGCAGGACCGAGAACGTCTGTTCCAGCGCCTCGTCGAGACCGTGCACGACGCGGTGCTGGTTCATCGCGAAAACATCTTGTTCGCAAATGCCCGCTTCCTCGGTCTGCTCGGGGCGACTGCCGATCGCGTCGTCGGCCGGCCGCTCGCCGAATTCGTGGCCGCTGAGTACGCCGAACTGGTGGAGCAAAATCTGCGCCGGCGGATCGCCGGCGAGCCGGCGGCGGAACGTTATGAGGTAGAACTCGTCGGCCTGCAGGGACAGGTGAGCCGCGTCGAATTATCGAGCATCGTGATCGACAGCGCCGGACAGCCGGCCTTGCTGCTGACGGCGCTCGAAATGCTGCCGCTGGCCGTGGCCGCGTTGCCGCCGCCGCAGCCCGCGATACGTGCCCGCGCCCTGGCCACGCTCGATGCGATGGGCGAAAGCGTGATCACGATCGACGTCGACGCGCGCATCGATTACATCAACCAATCGGCGGCCCTGATGCTCGGCCAGCGCCTCGAACAGGTGGTCGGCAAGACATTCGCGGAGGTGGCGGCGCTGGTCGATGAAACCGACCGGCGCGCACTCGGTGATCCCGTGCGCAAGGCGTTCACGTCGGGCAGCCGCGTGAGCGCCGGCAAGCGCGCCGTGCTCGTGCCGCTGGGCGGCGCCGCCGAGCGGTCGGTCGAGATCAGTGTCTCGCCGTTGCGCCAGGAAGGCGGAGAAATCGTCGGCGTCGTGATGGTTCTGCACGATACGAGCGAACTGCGCGGGCTCACGCGTCAGATGACCTATCAGGCGAGTCACGACGCACTCACGGGTCTCGTGAACCGCCGCGAATTCGAACGTCGCCTGCAGGAAGCGCTCGACTCCGCGCAGGCCGGCGACGGCATGCATGCGCTCGCCTACCTCGATCTCGACCGGTTCAAGTCGGTCAATGACACCTGCGGCCATACCGCCGGCGACAACATGCTGCGCGAGGTTGCCTCCTTGATCAAGGATGCGGTCCGCGATTCGGATACGGTCGGTCGCATCGGCGGCGACGAGTTCGCGCTGTTGCTCGTCGGCTGCCCGTTGGAGAAGGCCCGGCAGATCGCCGACGACGTCGTACGCTCGGTCGGTGACTATCGGTTCGTGTGGAAGGACAAGATCTTCAACATCGGCGTCAGCGTCGGCTTGGTCGAAATCGGCCGCGACGGCGGGGCGCTCGAGGACATCCTGAGTTCGGCGGACTCCGCCTGCTATGTTGCCAAGAAGCAGGGCGGCATCCACGTGCACGTGTACTCGGCGCGCGAGGAGGCGAACGCCCGGCATCGCGGTGAGATTCATTGGCTGCAGAAGTTGCAGGGCGCGCTGCGCGACGACAAGTTCGAGCTTTATTATCAGCCCATCGTGCATGCACGTGCCGGCGGTTTGCGCGGCCCCGCGCTCGAGGTCTTCGTGCGACTGCAACCCGAGCCGGGCCAGCCGTCCGAACCGCCGGCGCAGTTCATCCGCGCGGCCGAACGGTATCGTCTCATGCCTCTCGTCGATCGCTGGGTCGTGCAGGCGGTGCTCTCGGCTTTGGGCCGCGGCGGCTTGAAACTCCCGCAGGGCCGCAGCGTTGCGATCAATATTGCCGGACAGACGCTCGGCGACGCCGAGTTCCTCGAGTTCGTCGTCGATTGCCTGGATCACACCGGCGCCAGCCCCGGCGATATCTGCTTCGAGATCACCGAGAGTTCAGTGGTCGCCAATCTCGATCATGCGCGGCGCTTCATCGAGGTCCTGCACGGCATGGGCTGCGAATTCGCCCTCGACGATTTCGGCAGCGGGTTGTCATCCTTCGCGAACCTGCGCACCCTGCCGATGGACTACCTCAAGATCGACGGCTCGTTCATCCGCAACCTCGCCGCCGACAGCGTCAACAAGGCGATGGTCGCGGCAATGATCGATTTGTCCCGCAGCCTGAATTTTCGCGTGGTCGCCGAACAGGTCGAGGATCAGTCCTCGCTCGACACGGTCAAGAGCATGGGCATCGACTTCGTGCAGGGCTTCATCATCGCGAGGCCCCAACCGCTTTCGATCCTGCCGCTCCCGCTCTGACGGACGGGCTCCTGAGCCGCTTATAACCATTCGGCAGGTTCACATAACATTTTTACGATGGTATACCCTTGAGGAATGGGGGGAAAATCCATTCTTACGGCTATCGGCGTTCCACGTTAGGAGGTGCAGCATGGCAATATTCGAGGACAATACCCAATCGATCGGCAAGACGCCCCTGGTGCGCATCAATCGACTCGATGCAGGCTTGGGTGTGACGCTGCTGGCGAAGATCGAGGGCCGCAATCCCGCGTATTCGGTCAAGTGCCGGATCGGCGCTGCCATGGTCTGGGATGCGGAACGCCGCGGCGCACTCAAGCCCGGTATGGCGATCGTCGAGGCGACCAGCGGCAATACCGGAATCGCGCTCGCGTTCGCGGCCGCGGCGCGTGGCTATGAATGCGTGCTGACCATGCCTGAAACCATGAGCATGGAGCGGCGCAAGGTATTGCTCGCCTTCGGCGCGAAGCTGGTGCTCACGCCCGGCGCCAAGGGCATGAAAGGTGCGATCGCCAAGGCCGAAGAAATCGCCGCGGCCGAACCGCACAAGTATCTGCTGATGAAGCAATTCGAAAATCCCGCCAATCCAGCGATCCACGAAAAGACGACGGGCCCGGAAATCTGGGACGACACGGACGGCAAGGTCGACGTGTTCGTGGCCGGCGTCGGCACCGGTGGCACGCTGACCGGGGTCTCGCGCTATATCAAACACACGCGCGGCAAGCCGATCCTCACGGTCGCGGTCGAACCCACGCATTCGCCGGTCATCAGCCAAACTCTCGCTGGTCAGACCCCCGTACCTGCGCCGCACAAGATCCAAGGCATCGGTGCGGGCTTCGTACCGAAGAATCTCGATCTGGCGCTCGTCGACCGGGTCGAACAGGTCAGCAACGACGAGGCCATTGCGATGGCGCGCCGGCTGGCACGCGAGGAGGGCATCCTCTGCGGCATTTCCTGCGGAGCAGCAATGGCAGCCGCAGTGCGGGTCGCGCAGGATCCGGCGTTCGCGGGCAAGACAATCGTCGTCGTGCTGCCGGATGCGGGCGAGCGCTACCTCTCCGGCGCGCTGTTCGAGGGTCTGTTCAACGACGTCGAGAAGATGCAGGCGGTCGCCTGAGCCCGCACATGAGCGCCAGCGTGCAGATACCGAGCGCCGACGACGAGGCGGCGCGAGAGCAGCGTGCGCAGGTGGCCGCTGCGCTGCTCGCCGGCTACAAGGCGGATCCACGCGCGCTCTACGTCGGCCAGCGCTACCTGCCGTCGCGCCAGGCGATCGTCGAGATCCTGCGCCTCGTGCTCGATCTCATGTATCCGGGATATTTCGGCGTACGCGAGTCGGGCCCCGAAAGTCTTGCGCAGCACGTTGTGGAACTCATCGACCGTCTCGCGCCGCAGCTCGAGCAGGAGATCGAGAACTGCCTCTGCTACGGCCGGGATCGTCAAGGTGCCGTGCAATCGGGCGAATGTGCGCCGCGTGCCCAGGCCCTGGCACAGTCCTTTCTTGCCAGCCTGCCGCAGGTGCGCGGGCTGCTCGTGCTCGACGTGCAGGCGGCGTTCGACGGGGATCCCGCGGCCACGAACCTCGACGAAATCATTCTCGCCTATCCCGGGTTGCTCGCGGTCAGCGTCTATCGGGTGGCGCACGTGTTGCACGAATTGGGTGTGCCGATGATGGCGCGCATCATGACGGAGTGGGCGCATTCGCGGACCGGCTGCGACATTCATCCGGGCGCGAAGATCGGCCCGGCTTTTTTCATCGATCATGCGACCGGCGTCGTGATCGGCGAGACGACGGAAATCGGCAGTGGTGTAAAACTCTACCAAGGCGTCACTTTGGGCGCGCTGTCGTTCCCGCGCGACGCCTCCGGGCAGATCATCCGCGGACGCAAGCGGCATCCGACCGTCGAGGATGGTGCGACGCTCTATGCGAATGCCACGGTGCTGGGGGGTCAGACCGTGGTCGGCGCGAACAGCGTGATCGGTGGTTCGGTATTCTTGGCGCGCAGCGTGCCGCCGCGTTCGCGGGTCTCGCTGAAGGAGCCGGAACTGCGTGTCGCGACCCGCGACGGGGCGGTCGAGCCGGATGCGATTTATTTCGATATCTGAAGCGCGAGGGTAGGAGCCCGTCCGCGTATTTCACGTGGCCGCCATGGCACAATGACGGCATGAAACTTTACTACGCCGCGGCCTCGCCCTTCGTCCGAAAATGTCTCGTCAGCGCCCATGAGCTCGGGCTGCGCGATCGCATCGAACTCGTGCCGGCAGCGGCGCATCCTGTCAACCGCGACCGCGCGCTCGTCGCGCAGAACCCGCTGGGCAAGATACCGACCTTGATCACCGACGACGGAGTCGCGCATTACGACAGCCGGGTGATCTGCGAATACTTGAATGCTCTGGGCGACGGTCGGCTGATTCCCCCGGCCGCACTGAACTCGGCACCCGGAGCGACACGCTGGACCGTGCTCGGTGACCAGGCGCTCGCCGACGGCATCATGGATGCGGCGATCCTGACGCGCTACGAGACGGCGGTGCGTCCTGAGGCGCTGCGCTGGAACGACTGGATCCTCGGTCAGCTCGACAAGGTGCATTGCGGCCTCGTCGAGATCGAACGCCGCGCGGCCGGCTTCGGCAATCGCGTCGACATCGGCACGATCTCGATCGCCTGCGCGCTCGGTTATCTCGACTTCCGCTTCGCTTCCCTGGCCTGGCGCGGCCAACATGCCGACACTGCGGCATGGTTCGAACGCTACGCGAAGCGCGACTCGATGGCCGCCACCCGGCCGCCCGCGAATTAGGTGCCCTACATCAGTCGCCCGAGGATGGGCACGAGCAGCAAGGCGACGATGTTGATGATCTTGATCAGCGGATTGATCGCCGGCCCCGCGGTGTCCTTGTAGGGATCGCCGACCGTATCGCCGGTGACGGCCGCCTTGTGCGTGTCCGAACCCTTGCCCCCGAAGTGACCTTCTTCGATGTACTTCTTCGCGTTGTCCCAGGCACCGCCGCCCGTCGTCATGGAGATCGCGACGAACAAGCCGGTGACGATCGTGCCGATCAACAGACCGCCCAAGGCTTGCACACCCGCGCCGGGGCCCATGAGCCAGTTGACGATGCACACCAGGGCGATCGGCACGACGATCGGCAGCAGCGAGGGCAGGATCATCTCCTTGATCGCCGCCTTGGTGAGCATGTCGACGGCGCGCGAGTAATCGGGCTTGGCCGTGCCTGCCATGATGCCGGGGATCTCGCGGAACTGGCGCCGCACTTCATCGACGACCGAGCCTGCGGCCCGCCCCACCGCTTCCATGGCCATCGCGGCGAAGAGATAAGGCACGAGTCCGCCGATAAATAAGCCGATGATCACCGCAGGGTTCGACAAGTCGAAGCTCGTTGCGTGGCCCAGGACCTCGTCGAGCTTGTGGGTGTAGTCGGCGAACAGGACTAGCGCCGCGAGTCCGGCCGAGCCGATCGCATAGCCCTTGGTCACCGCCTTGGTCGTATTGCCGACCGCGTCGAGCGGATCCGTGATGTCGCGGACGCGTTTGTCGAGTCCGGCCATTTCCGCGATGCCGCCGGCGTTGTCGGTGATCGGGCCATAGGCGTCGAGCGCGACGATCATGCCGGTCATCGACAACATCGCGGTGGCGGCGATCGCGATTCCGTAGAGTCCCGCGAGCTGGTAGGAGGCCCAGATGCTCAAGGCCACCGCGATCACGGGCATCGCGCAGGACTTCATCGACACGCCGAGACCCGCGATGATGTTGGTCGCGTGGCCGGTTTGCGAAGCGGCGGCAACGTGTTGCACGGGGCCGTACTCGGTCGCCGTGTAGTACTCGGTGATCACGATCATCGCGGCCGTCAACGTGAGCCCGACGAGCGTGCACAGCCACAAGGCGAGCGCCCGCTCGCCCATGAGTGCATGCGCGACGAAATAGAACGCGACCGCCGAAATCAGACCGGAAACCACGACGCCCTTGTACAGCGCGTTCATGATTTTCGCCCCCGGCTTCGTCGCGACGAAAAACGTGCCGATGATCGAGGACGCGATCGAAATAGCGCCGAGCACGAGCGGAAAGAGAATCGCCGCGTCGCCGAGATCCACCATGACGAGTCCGCCGAGCAGCATCGTCGCGACCAGGGTGACAGCGTAGGTCTCGAAGAGGTCTGCGGCCATGCCGGCGCAGTCGCCGACGTTGTCGCCGACGTTGTCGGCGATGACCGCGGGATTGCGCGGATCGTCCTCGGGAATCCCGGCTTCCACCTTGCCGACGAGATCCGCGCCGACGTCGGCGCCCTTGGTGAATATCCCGCCGCCGAGGCGTGCGAAGATCGAGATCAAGGAGCCGCCGAACGCGAGGCCGACGAGCGAGCGCAGCGCGGATCCGGAATCTGCGAGCAGGTGGCGCATGGCGAGAAAATAGCCGGCGACACCGAGCAGCCCTAAGCCGACGACGAGCATGCCGGTGATCGCGCCGCCGCGGAATGCCACCTGTAGCGCGGCATTGATGCCGTTGTGCGCGGCCTGCGCGGTACGCACGTTCGCGCGCACGGAGATGAACATGCCGATGTAACCCGCGAGTCCGGACAGGACCGCGCCGAGCGCGAATCCGCCCGCGCTCGGCCAATCCAGAAAGAAACCCAGGGCGAAGAACAGGAGCAAGCCGACGATCGCGATCGTCGAATATTGGCGATTCAGGTAGGCCTTGGCGCCGGCCTGAATCGCGGCGGCGATCTCCTGCATACGCGCGTTGCCGGCCGGTTGAGCGAGGATCCAGGTGACCGAGTAGGCGCCGTACGCGATTGCCACCACCCCGGCCGCGATCGCAAGCCAGAGCGCATTGTCCAAGGTCATGTAGCCGTCTCCCGAAAGAATCGTTATTTTTGGAGAATCATAGCACGAAGCGTCCCTTGAGCTTCTTAGGTAAGCTGTGGCACTTGAGGCTCACGTAGGCGGGCAGGCCTGCGCGGTAGGGCGGATAATCCTCGCCGCCGATCAGCGGCAGCAGGTAATTGCGACAGGCCGCCGTGATGCCGAAACCGTCGCTGCTGATGAAATGGCGCGGTACCTTCTTCTCGGTGTTGGCGATCGCTGCCAACGGCGCTTCACCGATGCTCCAACGGTACGGCTTGGCGGACTTGCGCAAGATCACGGGCAACACCGCATTCTTGCCCTTGATCGCGAACTCGACCGCCGCTTTGCCGACCGCGTAGGCTTGCTCGACGTCGACCTTGGACGCGATGTGCCGCGCCGAGCGTTGCAGGTAGTCGGCGACCGCCCAATGAAACTTGTAGCCGAGCGCTTCCTTGGTCATCTGTGCAACGACGGGTCCGACGCCGCCCAATTGCGCATGACCGAACGCATCCTTGGTGCCGGATTCCGCGAGGAACTTGCCCGACGCGTCGCGCACGCCCTCCGAAACCACGATCACGCAATAGCCGTATTTCTCGACGCAGCGCCTGACCTTGGCGAGAAACTTTTCGCGTGCGAGCGGAATCTCCGGGAACAAAATGATATGCGGCGCGTCACCCGCCTTCTGGCCGGCGAGGCCGCCGGCCGCGGCAATCCAGCCCGCGTGGCGGCCCATGACCTCGAGCACGAACACCTTGGTCGACGTGCGTGCCATGGAAACGACGTCGAGCGCCGCCTCGCGCGTCGAAACCGCGATGTATTTCGCGGCCGAACCGAAGCCCGGGCAGCAGTCGGTGATCGGCAGATCGTTGTCCACCGTCTTCGGCACGCCGATGCAGATCAGGGGGTAGCCGAGAATCGCCGCGATCTCGGATACCTTTTGGGCGGTATCCATCGAGTCGTTGCCGCCGTTGTAAAAAAAATAACCGATGTCGTGGGCCCGGAAGACCTCGATCAAGCGCTCGTACTGTGCGCGGCTCTCGGCGATCCCGGCGAGCTTGTAGCGCGCCGACCCGAATGCGCCGCCGGGCGTATGGCGCAACGCGTGAATTGCCGCGGCGCTCTCGCGGCTCGTATCGATCAAGTCCTCGGTGAGGGCCCCGACGATACCGTCCCGCCCCGCATAGACCTTGCCGATCTTGTCGGCGTGTTTGCGGGCGGTCTCCAAGACCCCGCAGGCCGATGCGTTGATGACCGCCGAGACCCCTCCGGACTGCGCATAGAACGCATTCTTGGGCCGCCGCGCAGTGGTTTTCGACGCTTTCATAGGATGTACCGTTGACATAAGGCGCGGAGAATAGCCGATAGGGCCTTGAAGAGGATATAGACGTAAGCCTTAAGTTTGACGCACGGGGCGGGCGAAGGTACGGTAGCGCGCTTTAAACCTCGAACAAAACTTATGCGAATCGTTCTCTTAGGGGCGCCTGGATCCGGCAAGGGTACGCAGTCACAACTGTTGGTGAAGGCGTACGGGGTGCCGCAGATCTCCACGGGCGATCTGCTGCGTGAAGCCGTGGCCAAAGGCACCGAACTCGGACGCCGCGCGAAAGCGGCGATCGATGCCGGCACTTTGGTGGACGACTCGATCGTGCTCGGCATGATCCGTGAGCGCTTGGACCGATCCGATGCGGCCCATGGCTTCATCCTCGACGGCTTCCCGCGCAATCTTGCCCAGGCGGCCGCCTTGGCGGAGCTGCTGGACCTCATTGCCAAGCCGCTGCACGCCGTTATCTTGTTGAATCTCGATCTCGGCGTGCTGTTCAAGCGGCTCACGGGCCGGCGTATCTGCCAGGACTGCGGCCGCGTCTTCAACGTGCTTACCGCACCGGCGGGCACCCTGCCGCACTGCGAGAAGTGCGGCGACTCGCCGCGTCTCATCCAGAGACCCGATGACCGCGAAGAGGTCATCGGCAAGCGACTCGAAGTCTACGAGGCACAGACCAAGCCGCTGATCGAGCATTACCGGAAGAACGGTCTGTTGCGCGTCATCGATGCCGATGCACCGCAAGAAACCGTGTTCGCAAGCCTCCAGCAGGCCATCGCCGCAGCGCGTGGAGCCGCGGCAAAGACTCGCGCCTCAGGCTAGGGCGGCCAGTAACCGCTCGCCGATCTCGGCGCGCCGCCAGCCCATCTGCGCATGGAGCCCACGCTTTCCCATCGCCAGGGCCTTGAGTTCTCCGCGCGGCGCCAGGATTTCGGCGCTGACGCCGAGTTCCGCGGCGCGGGCGTCGACGATGGCGCCGAGCCGCAGCGCGAGCGCCTTTTGTTCGGGCGTCGGCCGCTGTTCCTGCTCCGGACTCGCATCGGACGGCTCGCAGCGTGATTCGGTCGCGAGCACGTCCAGCAAAGCCGCGGCGAAGCCGTCGTTGTAGTTGGCGGGCAGCGAACGCACCGACCGCAATGCGCTAACGGTCTGCGGGTTCGTGTGCGCGAGGTCGAAGATCGCTGCATCCGGCAGGATCCATGCGCGCGGCAAGTCGCGATCGCGCGCCAACTGTTCGCGCCACACCGCGATCGCCTTGGCGCGCGCGCGCGGCCGAGGCGGTAATTGCTGCAGGCCGCGCAAACGCTCCCAGGCCTGGGCCGGATCGGGTTCGTACAGCTTGGCCTGCTCGAGCGCGGCGCAGTCCTCGATGACCCAATGTTCGCGGCCCAACTCGCGCAGCCTTTCCCGGAGGCGTGCCGCGATTTCGCCGAGATGCAGCACGTCGTCGGCCGCGTACTCGAGCTGGTCGGCGCTCAAGGGTCGCTTCGACCAGTCGGTGCGGGTCTGTCCCTTGGCGAGCGTGACCCCGATCAGCAGATTCGCCAGCTCGGCATAACCGATCTGCGGTTTGAGGCCGATGCAGCCGGCGGCGATCTGCGTGTCGAAAACCGGTGAAATCACGCGCTTTGTCGTCAGGTAAAAGGCTTCCAAGTCCTGCCGTGAGGCATGAATGACCTTGCGCGTCGCACCCCCGGTCATGATCGGCACGAGCACCTCGAGATCGAGCTTCAGGGCATCGATGCACCAGATGCCGCCCGCGCTCGCGATCTGCAGCAGGCAAAGCTTCGGGAAAAAAGTGCGCTCGCGCAGGAATTCAGTGTCCACGCCGAGCCAAGTCTCGGATTCGAGCCGGCGCGCGAGCGCTGCCAGGCTATCGTCTCGATCGATCCAAATCGCGTCGGGCATTGCTTTGGTCCGCGTGTACACTAATGCGGGTTGTCGTACCTTTCGATTATGAACGAATTCACCGATGCTGCGACTCGTAAAAGCGTTCTGGGATCTCGCCATCTGGCGCATGTCGCCGGCACAGCTGCCGGCATCGATGTTGTTGCTCGGCATTATCGCGGCGATTCTCGTGGTGCTCGAATTGCTCGACTCCTTGCTGCCGTCACCGGGAGGTGATCATCTGTTCATTCGGATCGCCTTGTCGGTCGGTCTGCCGATCGCCTGGACGTGGGTCGTTCTGGTCGTGGCGCGCCACCCGCAACGGTTCCTGCAGACCGCAAGCGCGCTGCTCGGCATCGCGGCGCTCTCGGAGACGTTCTTTTATCCGCTCGGTTGGCTCATGCAGGTGCTTGGGCAGGACGATCCGATCGCCGACTCGATCAAATTCTTGTTGCTCGTCGGCGTGGTTTGGTATCTGCTCGCCTGCGCCAACGTCTGGCGTGCCGCGCTCGACTCGCGCTTGAGCGTCGGCATCGTCATGAGTCTCGCGTATTTCCTCGGCTCGGTGCTGCTCGAGTACCGTCTGCTGCCGGATACTTGAGACATGCACGTGCACATCCTCGGCATCGGCGGCACGTTCATGGGGGGCGTCGCGGCCATCGCTCGGCAAGCGGGCTTCCGCGTGACGGGGTCCGATCGCAACGTCTATCCGCCCATGAGCACGCAGCTTGGCAGCCTCGGCATCGAACTCGTGCAGGGCTACGAGGCGGCGCAGCTCGACTCCCAACCCGACCTCGTGATCGTGGGCAACGCGCTGAGCCGCGGCGTCCCGGTGGTCGAGGCGGTGCTCGATCGCGGCATCCCCTATGTCTCCGGGCCGCAGTGGCTCGCCGAGACCGTGCTCGCGCGCAAGCATGTACTGGCGGTCGCGGGCACCCACGGCAAGACGACGACCTCGAGCATGCTGGCCTGGATCCTGGAGCACGAGGGTCTGGACCCGGGGTTCCTGATCGGCGGAGTCCCCGCGAATTTCGCCGCGACGGCGCGGCTCGGCGGCCCCCGCGCGGCGGGCACGCGCGAGTTGTTCGTGATCGAGGCCGACGAATACGATACGGCGTTCTTCGACAAGCGTGCGAAATTCGTGCATTACCGGCCGCGGACCGCCGTGCTCAACAACCTCGAGTACGACCACGCCGACATCTACCCTGACGTGGCGGCGATCCGCTGGCAGTTCCATCAGCTGTTGCGCACCGTGCCTGCCTCCGGCCGGGTGCTGGTCAATGCCGACGACGTCAATTTGCGCGAAACTCTCGCGGCAGGATGCTGGACGCCGACGGAGTCGTTTCGGCTCGCGTCGCCGGACGCCGGGGATGGCGCCGGCGCTGCAAGCGCAGGCCCCGCGCTGTGGACCGCAGATGTTCCCGAGGACGGCGCCGGGCGACTGTTCACCGTGCGCCGGGCCGGCGAAGTCGTGGGCAGCATCGAGTGGTCCTTGATCGGCATGCACAACGTCATGAACGCGCTCGCCGCGATCGGCGCCGCGCATCACGTCGGCGTCGCGCCGGCACGCGCGGTGCTGGCGCTGCGGCGTTTCCGCGGCGTGAAGCGCCGCATGGAGATTCGCGGCCTGATCGGCGGTGTCACGGTCTACGACGACTTCGCGCACCATCCCACCGCGATCGAGACAACCTTGCGGGGCTTGCGGGCGCAGGTCGGCGCCGCGCGCATCATCGCCGTGCTCGAATCCCGCTCGAATACCATGCGACTCGGCGTGCATCGCGAACACCTCGCCGATGCCCTCCGGCCGGCCGACGTCGTCTGGTTCTTCGTCCCGCCGAATCTCGGCTGGGATCTGCCCGCAGCGGTCGCTTCGCTCGGAGCCCGGGCGCATTTTGCGCCCGGCATCGAGGACCTGGTCTCGGACCTCGCCGCCGCCGCCCGTGTCGGCGACCACATATTGATCATGAGCAATGGCGGCTTCGGGGGCTTGCACGATAAACTATTGGCTGCGCTGCGCCGACGCGGCACGGACTCACCCGGGGAGCTTGGCTGAGTGAATGTCATTCCCCTGTTTCCGCTCAACATCGTGCTGTTCCCGAACGGCCCGCTGCCGCTGCGTATTTTCGAGACGCGTTACGTCGACATGGTGCGCCGCTGCATGCGCGAGGATCAGGGTTTCGGCGTCGTCTTGATCCGCGAGGGCCAGGAGGCGGGTCCGGCCGAAACCTGCGACGTGGGTACGCTCGCGAAGATCGTCGACTTCAACCAGTTGCCCGACGGCCTGCTCGGTTTGAGCTGCGTCGGTCAGCGACGCTTTCGCATTCACTCGCGGCGCAGGCAGACCGACGGCCTCAATGTCGGCGAGGTTGAGTGGCTGCAGGACGAGCCGGCGCTCAGTGTTCCGCCACAACACGCCAGGCTTGCCGCATTGCTCGAGAACGTGCTGCCGCAGCTGGGTGAAGCCTATACGGGCATCGACATGCATCTCGATGATGCCGCGTGGGTCGGCCACCGCCTGGCTGAGATCCTGCCGATGGATCTGGCGGACAAGCAGTTTTGTCTCGAACTCGAAGACCCCTTGCACCGTCTCGACGTGCTCAGTCCCTTGATTCAAATCGTCGGCGCCGCCGAAGTCGAGGCCGAGATCGAAGCGGACGAGGAGGACGCGGACGAGTCCGACGACGCGGACCTGCCCAAGGATCATTAGGCGCGGGCGGCCGGTACCCAGCGGGCGCGCGTGAGCCAGAGCGCGGCGCCGAGCGCGACCGACCAGGGCAGCATCCAGTAGCCGACCAGGCCGTCGAATGCGCCCAACCACACTCCGTAAGTCGCATCGACCGTGCGCACCGTGCATTGCTGCATGATACGCAGCACGATGACCCAGCCGGAGTGCAGCCCGATCGCCACCGCGATGTTACCCGTCAGCACGCGCGTCATGCTGAGGATCAGCGCGATCGCAAAGTAGGCGAGAAAGGAATCGATCACGAACCCCGGCCGGCCGAGCGCGGCGAACGAGCGAACCAGGACGTCGAATCCGCTGCGCCAGGCGACCTCGTCCGGGGGAATCGCCGCCTTCGCAAAGAAATGCAGGAAGGCGAACAAGAAGGCCGTCACCAGACTCGCGGCCCAGATTCCCGATTCGCGCGCAATCGCCGTGTGCATGCCGCCGCGTGCGAGCGTCTCCTCGAAGAACGCCACGGCGAATCCGGAGGCGACGCCGTTCAAGATCACGCGCAGCACCGCAGGCAGCGTAGGCGAGAACCGGGGGTCCGGTGCGCGCAGCCCGGCGGCGAGCATGAAGCCGGCGCCGAGCGCGGCGGTCGCGACACCGATCGCGCACCAGAGCAGCGTCTCGCGCAGGAAGCGGGCGCGCGGCAGCCCGTAACCGAAATCCAGTTTCGAGCGTATGTCGAGACGGCGGAACAAGCCGACTAGCAGAGCGACGACGACCAGCATCGCGAGCCGGCCATAGACCCGGTGGAACGGCCACACGTGCAACGCAGAGACGCCGAGGTAAGCCGGATAGGCAATGCATCCCAGGATCAAGGCGGCGAGCGTCAGCACCCCGAGGAACCAGGCCGTTGCGCGCATCGCCGTCAGGCGGCGAAGGCGCGTTCCGCAGCCGCCACGGTTGCGTCGATCTCCGCGCTGCCGTGCGCAGCGGAGAGAAATCCCGCCTCGAAGGCCGAAGGCGCGAAGTAGACGCCCTGCGCGATCATCGCATGGAAGAAGCGGTTGAAGCGCTGCACGTCGCTCGCCATCACCTTCGCGTAGCTGTCGACGGTGGCGTCCTGCGTGAAGAAAAAGCCGAACATGCCGCAGACGTGATTGGTCGCGAGCGGCACGCCGGCCTTCGCCGCGGCGGCGCGCAGGCGCGCGATCAATTCGTCCGTGGTCCTGCCGAGGCGCTCGTGAAATCCAGGCACGGACAACAGTTCGAGTGTCGCGAGGCCTGCGGCCATCGACACCGGATTGCCCGACAGGGTGCCGGCTTGATAAACGGGTCCCAGCGGCGCCAGCCGCTCCATGACCTCGCGGCGTCCGCCGAACGCACCCACCGGCATGCCGCCGCCGATGATCTTGCCGAGCGTGGTGAGGTCCGGGCGGATCCCATAGAGCGCCTGGGCGCCGCCGCGTGCGACGCGAAAGCCGGTCATGACCTCGTCGAATATCAGCAGGGCGCCGGCGCGGTCGCATTCCGCACGCAGCGCTTGCAGGAATCCGGGCGCCGGCAACACGCAGTTCATGTTGCCCGCGACGGGCTCGACGATCACGCAGGCGATCTGTTCGCCGAGCTGCCGGAAAGCCTCGCGCACCTGCGCCACGTCGTTGAAACTCAATGTGACCGTATGCTTCGCGAGCGCCTGCGGCACGCCGGGTGAAGTGGGTACGCCGAAGGTCAGCGCACCGGAACCGGCCTTGATCAACAGCGAATCAGAGTGGCCATGATAGCAACCCTCGAATTTGACGATGATGTCCCGGCCCGTGTAGCCGCGAGCGAGGCGGATCGCGCTCATCGTCGCCTCGGTGCCCGAACTCACGAAGCGCACCAGATCCATGGACGGAACCAGTTCGATCACGCGCCGTGCGAGCTGCGTCTCGAGTTCGGTGGGTGCGCCGAACGACAGGCCGTCGGCGGCGACACGCTGGACGGCGGCGATCACCTCGGGGTGGGCATGGCCGAGGATCATCGGTCCCCAGGAGCCGACGTAGTCGATGAATTTGCGCCCATCCGCGGCGTAGGTATGGGCGCCGGCGGCTTTCTTGAAGAAGATCGGTTCGCCGCCGACGCCGCGAAAGGCGCGCACGGGCGAATTCACACCGCCGGGGATGTACTTGCAGGCTTCAGCGTAGAGGCTCAATCGGGTCTCCCTCGAGGAGGCGTTGGGGGGATTCTTGTGGCAGCCCGTATCTTAAGCGGTTTGCCCCAGCTCCGCGCGCTCCGCCCGTGTCTCGGCGCTGAACGGCAGCCGCAGGCGCACCTGCAGTCCCCCGCCGGCAAGATTCTGCGCGCCGGCCGAGCCGCCATGCGCGCGAAAGACCTGCGAGGTGATCGCGAGCCCGATTCCCTCGCCACCGCTGTCACGGTCGCGTGACTCGGCGACACGGTAGAAGGGTTCGAAGATGCGGGTCAGATCGCCGCCGGGCACGCCGGGTCCGTGATCGCGAACCAGAATTTCCAGCTCCTCCGCCGTGGTCTTGACGGATACGTCGACCGACTGGCCCACGGGGCTGTAGCGGACGGCGTTGCGCAGCACGTTTTCGATCGCGCTGTAGAGCAGCTCGCGGTTGCCGAGCACGCTGCGGCGGGCCGTACCCGCGAGTCGCACCGTGCAATCCTTGACCGCGCCCTCGAAATTCGCATCGTGCACCACCGCCTGCAGCACCTCGTCGAGTTCGAGCGGTTCGCGCGCGAAATGCGTTTCAGTGCCGTGCAGCCGCGCGAGGCGCAGCACGTGGCTGATCAGGGAATCCAAGCGTTCGATTTCGCGGTCCAGCCGGTCGAGTTGCAGCGCCGGGTCGGTGTGCGGCTGGCGAGCCAGGCCCAAGGCAACGCGCATGCGCGCGAGCGGCGACCGCAATTCATGCGAGATGTCACGCAGCAGTTGCGTGCGCGCGCTGCGCGTCGCCTTGAGTTGATCGGCCATCGCATCGAAGTCGCGCGCGAGCACGGCGAGCTCGTCCTTGCGGCCGTCGAGACCCGCGCTGACGCGTACATCCAATTGCTCGGACGCGACTGCGCGCGCGCCCTCCTGGAGCCTGCGGATGGGTGCGCTCAGGTGCTGTGCGAGCGACCAACTGGCGAGCGCACTGACGATCAGCGCGATCGCCAGCACCGCGAGCGGAATGCCGGGCAATGCCAGGGCACCAAAAATGCTGGGCCGGCGCGGCACGACCAAGATCGTATAAGCGGTGCCGTCGGGCGCGACGATTTGCGGCGCCTGGCGCGAGGGTCGGAAATTCTGCGGCGGGTGGTCCGGCGGTAGTTCCGCGTACGGTCGCGGTGCCTCGATGTTCCGTTCCGCCGGCGGACCGCGGGTGTCGACGCCCGCCTGCGCCTCGTGCGTGATGAACTCCAGGCGTCGTTGGGCGGACTCGGACAAGCGCCGGCCGAGGATGTCGCGGCCGTCGGGTGCGACGATGTAGAGGTCCCGGTCGGGCACGGCATTCTGGTTCTCGGACAGCCAGCGGCGCAGGCCCGCCATGCCGCCACCCGCAAACGCCTCCGAGGCGGAAATCGCGACGGACGGCCGGCGTTGCCATTCCTGGGATTCGTACTCGCGTGCCGCGACGCCGTAGGTGACCGCGACGCTGCCGATCACGATCAGCGCCATCGCCAGCCAGAACAGCACGAAGATGCGAAAGAAGAGGCTATGCATCGGCGAGCGTCAGCGTATATCCCGAGCCGCGCACATTCTTGATTTCCGGATGGGCTCCCGTCTCGAGCTTGAGCTTGCGGCGCAGGTTGCTGATATGCGTGTCTATGCTGCGGTCGTATGGCACGAGCTTGCGTCCGAGTGCCTGCTCGGTCAGTGCGTCCCGTGAGATGACCTGGCCGGCAGAGCGCAACAACAACTCCAGCACGCGAAACTCGGCGCCGGTGAGCGGCACGGCCTCACCGGCGACGCGCACCTGATGCATGCCCATATTGAGCGCGATCGGTCCGACTTCGATGACCTCCGGCGCTCCCGTGCGGCTGCCGCGATTGCTCGCCCGCCGCAGGATGGCCCGAATTCTCGCCACGAGTTCGCGCGGATTGAAAGGCTTGCTGAGATAGTCGTCGGCGCCGAGTTCGAGTCCGACGATGCGGTCGACGTCGTCGCCGCGCGCGGTCAGCATGAGGATCGGCGTCGGATGCGCCGCGCCGAGTTCGCGCAGCACGTCGAACCCGCTCACGCTCGGCAGCATGACGTCGAGAATCAGGATCTCGAAATGCCTGCCGCGCAGTTCGCTCAAGGCGATGCCGCCGTCGTGCACGCTGGTGACGTCGAAATTTTCCGCACTCAGATACTCCGTCAGCATCTGGCAGAGCTCGCGATCGTCGTCGACGAGCAGCACCCGGGCTTCCTGTTCGCTGTTCATGGCGCGTACTTTCGCACAGTCGCCAGCCGGGGACCGATGACAATCACCACTTGACACAACTTTGCATGGCTCTGACGCTCTCTTGCACGCGCCTAACGCTGGGTCACGTCGATCCCGTCCCGGCGCAGCAGATCGAGCACGCTGCGCGGGCCGACCAGGTGTCCGGTGCCGACGATGACCAGGTAATCCCGGGTTTCATGCAGCAGCGCCTCGATTTTCGGCAGCCAGCGGCGGTTGCGGGCCGTGAGCAGGGAGTCGTAGAGCCGCGGTTCGGAGCCGAATTCGTGCGCGATCTCGGCCCCGAACCAGCGGCTGTCGCCGTGTTTCCAGGCGCCGACCATCGCATCGAGCTGCGCCGGCAGCTCTGCGGCGTCCGCGAGGCTGGAGAGTAGATAATCCGTTTGCAGTTTCACCGGCATTCCGGCGAGCACCGCGAGCTGGTCGCCGACGGTTTCCAAGCCGCTGACCGGTTTGTGATCGGCGCGCGCGCGCGCGAGGAAATAGGTCTCGATCCCGGATTGCGATTCGAAGCCGAGCTGCGCGAGCTGCAGCTCCGTGATGGCTTGCGCGACGAACCACGGCGCGTAGCGATCGTAGGTCGACAAATCCACATGCAGGCGCAGGGCGTCGGTCCGCGCCCGCGTGTAAGCCCTGGCACCCAGCACCCGCGGCAGGGTCTCGCCGGGCTCGAGCTGGGCGCTCGCGAGCATGTCGGCCTGCAGCTTGCGGAGGTCGAGATCGTCGAGATCGATTTCCATGACGACGGCCGAAGACCGCTCATAGGCTGCGAGCAGCGGCGCTGCGAGCGGATAATCCGTGGCGCGCAGCACGTGGATCGAGCCGAGCAGGTAGACCGTGTTGTGCGCTCCGTGCACTTCCCAGAGGCAGTGCCTTGATTCCGCCGCGTGTGCTGTCGGCGCGATCAGCCAAAGCGCGAGCAGCAGCGCCGTCGCGCGCACCTCAGGCGGACGCCAGCTTCCGTGCCGGTGCGGCCTCGACCCAGTGCAGCTGCGTGTCGATGCGGCCATCCGCATGCAGCCGGAACTGGCGGAAAGCGGGCGGGCGGTGATCGAGCGCATAGCCGACGCTCCCGGGCAGGAACTGCGCGCCCGTCGATGGGGTTGCAATGAGATGCACGTCGCCGCGACGGTCGTCGAGGGCCTGATGCACGTGACCCCAAACGACCGCGCGCACGTGACTATGCCGGTCGATGATGCGCCAGAATTCGTCGGCATTCGCGAGACCGATGCCGTCCAGCCAGCGACTGCCCATGGTGATCGGATGATGGTGGAGGCAGACCATGGCATGGGCCGGCGAGTCGCCGAGAGTCTCGTCCAAGCGGGCAAGTTCCGCGGGCGTGAGCCGGCCGCCGACCTGACCTGGTTCGCAGCTGTCGAGCATCACGAACTGCCACCCGCCGATGCGCCGGCTGCCACAGACCTGGAACGGAGCGCCGTTCAGTTCGCGATGCATCAATTCGGGAATGTCGTGATTGCCCGGTATGCACAACACGGGCTGACGCAGGTTGCCGAGGATGCTGCGAAACCGCAGGTAACCGGCGCCATCGTCCTGCACCAAGTCGCCGGTCACGAGCAAGGCGGCATAATCGTCGGCCCGCGCGAAAGCTTGGGTCAGCACCGCACGGAAGCTCGAGTCCGTCTCGACTCCGCGCAGTTGGCCCTCGGCGCAGCCGTACAGATGCGGGTCGGTCACATGCAGTAAGTCCATGCCACCCATCGTAACAAATCGAATCTGGGTCAACGGTGAACTGGATCATGGGCTTATGCCCTCCGACTGCACATAACCCCATGATTCGATGCATGGTCCGCGTTTCGCGACAGGGCTTCTTGGTGCTGCGATCCGAGTCCCAGAAAGCCGGGCCGTTGCTGGCGGAGCGCGCATCAAGGACAATACGCGCTCCCGTTTCATAAAAGAAGTCCCCTCATGCCCACGCGTCGCCAGCTTGCCAATGCCATTCGCGCTTTATCGATGGATGCAGTCCAAAAGGCCAAATCCGGCCATCCGGGCGCTCCGATGGGTATGGCCGACATCGCGGAGGTGCTCTGGCGCGACGTACTGCGGCACAATCCGGGCAACCCGAACTGGTGGAACCGTGACCGATTCGTTTTGTCGAACGGCCACGCCTCCATGCTGCTCTACTCGCTGCTGCATCTGACCGGCTACCCCCTGTCGATGGACGAGTTGCGCCGCTTTCGCCAGTACGGTGCGAAAACCGCCGGCCACCCGGAACGCGAAGTGCATCTCGGAATCGAGACCACGACCGGACCCTTGGGCCAGGGCATCTCGAACGGGGTCGGCATGGCGCTCGCCGAGCGCACGCTCGCCGCGACGTTCAACCGACCCGGCCATGAGATCATCGACCACCATACCTACGTGTTCGCCGGCGACGGCTGCCTCATGGAGGGGATATCCCACGAGATCGCCTCGTTCGCCGGCACCCAGAGGCTCGGCAAGCTGATCGTGATCTACGACGACAACGGTATTTCCATCGACGGCAAAGTCGCCGGTTGGTTCGCCGACGACACCGCAAAGCGTTTCGAGGCCTACGGCTGGCATGTGCTCGCGCATGTCGACGGTCACGACAGCGGGGCGGTCGCCGCAGCGCTCGCCGCGGCGCGGGCCGAAACCGGGCGCCCCTCGTTGATCTGCGCCAAGACGATCATCGGCTGGGGCGCGCCGAACAAGCAGGGCAGCGCGTCGATGCACGGCGAGGCGCCGGGCGCCGAGGAGATCGCGGCCGCACGCCTGCATCTCGGGTGGGAATCGCCGCCGTTCGAAATCCCGGAGGACATTCGCGCCGCCTGGGATCAACGCGAGAAGGGTGGCCGCGCCGAGCAGCAGTGGCGTGCGGCATGGACCGCCTACGAGGCGGAGTTTCCGGCTCTGGCCGCGGAACTCGCGCGCCGCATGGAGGGTCGGCTGCCGGCGGGCTTCGACGAGCTGGCTCGCGGCTACATCGCCAATACCCAGGCTGAGGGCGTGCAGCTCGCCACGCGTCAGTCCTCCCAAGCCGCGCTCTCGGCCTTCGGTCCGACGCTGCCGGAGTTGTTCGGCGGGTCCGCGGATCTCACCCCGTCGAACGGGACCTTCCGCAAGGACTCGGTCACGCTCACGCCCGATCGGCCGGACGGCAACTACGTGCATTTCGGCGTGCGCGAGTTCGGCATGTCGGCGATCTTGAACGGCATGGCCTGCCACGGCGGATTCGTGCCTTATGGCGCGACCTTTCTGACCTTTTCCGACTATGCACGCAATGCCTTGCGCATGGCGGCGCTGATGCGCTTGGGCGTCATCTACGTCTATACGCACGATTCCATCGGACTCGGCGAAGACGGCCCGACGCATCAGCCGATCGAGCACATCGCGAGCCTGCGCATCATTCCGCAGCTCGACGTTTGGCGCCCCTGCGACGGTGTCGAGACGGCGACCGCCTGGCAGGTGGCGATCGACAATCGCAGCGGCCCTTCGTGTCTGATCTTCACCCGACAAGCCGTCGTGCATCAGCCGCGGACCAAGGATCAGGTCGCGGCGATCCGGCGCGGCGGCTACGTCTTGATCGACCCCGCCGGCGCGGCCGAGGCGCTCGTGATCGCGACGGGCTCCGAGGTGGGTATCGCTTCCGAGGCCGTGCACAAGCTCAATGCCGCCGGCCGCCGCATCCGTCTCGTATCGATGCCGAGCACCAATACGTTCGAACGCCAGGACGAGGCCTACAAGCAGAACGTGCTGCCGCCGCAGGTGACGCGTCGGGTCGCAGTCGAGGCCGGTGTGCGCGAGCCCTGGTGGCGCTACGTCGGCCCGGCCGGCCGGATCGTCGGCATCGATCACTTCGGCGAGTCCGCGCCGGCGAAGGAATTGTTCGAGCACTATGGGTTCACGGCGCACCATGTCATCGAGGCGATCGAAGCCGTGCTGGCGAATTGAACTGGTCAATCGAATGTAGGGAGCACAAGGGAAAATGACGATCAAGGTAGGTATCAATGGTTACGGGCGCATCGGCCGAAACGTGCTGCGCGCACTCTACGAGGGCGCGCACCGCGGCGATATCCAAATTGTCGCAATCAACGATCTCGGCGACGCGAATACGAACGCACATCTGACCCGTTTCGACACGGCACACGGCCGGTTCTCCCGCGAAGTGCGGGTCGACGGCGATTCGATGGTCGTCGACGGCGACCGCATCAAGGTGGTCGCACAGCGTGATCCGGCCAAGCTCCCCTGGGGTGAACTGGGGGTCGAGTTCGTGCTCGAGTGCACCGGCTTGTTCACGAGCAAGGCAAAGGCGGGCGCGCATCTGGCGGCCGGCGCGAAAAAGGTGGTCATTTCCGCACCGGGCGGCGACGATGTCGATGCGACGATCGTCTACGGCGTCAACGAGCAGGTCTTGAAGGCGAGCGATACGGTGATCTCGAACGCGTCCTGTACGACCAATTGCCTCGCGCCGATCGCAAAGGTGCTGCACGACAGCGTCGGCATCCTCTCGGGCGTGATGACCACGATCCATTCTTACACCAACGATCAGGTGCTCACCGACGTTTATCATTCCGACCTGCGTCGCGCGCGCTCGGCGACGACGTCGATGATTCCGACCAAAACCGGCGCGGCCGCCGCGGTCGGACTCGTGCTGCCTGCGCTCAAGGGCAAGCTCGACGGTTTCGCCATACGCGTGCCGACGATCAACGTCTCGCTCGTGGATCTGTCCTTCGTGGCCGGCCGCAAGACTTCAGTGGGCGAGATCCACGAACTCGTCAAGGCCGCGGCCTCAGGGCCGCTCGCGGGCGTGCTCGCCTACAACGACCAGCCCCTGGTCTCGGTCGATTTCAACCACGATCCGGCGTCCTCCACCTACGATGCAACGCTCACCAAGGTCATCGAAGGCACTCTCGTCAAGGTCTGCGCCTGGTACGACAATGAGTGGGGCTTTTCGAACCGGATGCTGGATACCACGGTGGCTTGGTCGAAGGCGAAATAAAGCGTGCGGCGCGCCACGCGCGCGCGGGGGGATGGACTCCGATGAAGCTCAAGAAAATGACCGATTTCGATCTCGCGGGCAAGCGCGTGCTGATCCGCGAAGACCTCAACGTTCCGATCCACGACGGCGTCGTCAGCAGCGATGCCCGCATCCGCGCGGCGCTGCCGACGATCAGGCACGCGCTCGACCAGCGGGCGCGCGTGCTCTTGATGTCGCATCTCGGCCGTCCCGAGGAAGGTGCGCACGCGGAGGAGTTCTCGCTCGCCCCCGTGGCGAAACGCCTGTCGGAACTGCTCGGTGTGCCGGTGCCGCTCAAACGCGATTGGCTCGCGGGCGTCGACGTCGCACCCGGCTCGGTCGTGCTGCTTGAGAACGTGCGCTTCAACAAGGGTGAGAAGAAGAACGGCGAGGAATTGTCGCGCCGGATGGCCGAGCTCTGCGACGTGTACGTCATGGACGCATTCGGCACGGCGCATCGCGCCGAGGCGAGCACGCATGGTGTCGCGCGCTATGCGCCCGTCGCCTGCGCGGGCCCGCTGCTGGTCAGCGAGCTGACCGCGCTCGAGACGGCATTGGAGAAGCCGGCGCGTCCGCTCGTCGCGATCGTCGCGGGCTCCAAGGTATCGACCAAGCTCACGGTGCTCGAGTCGTTGCTCGGCAAGGTCGATCGCCTGATCGTCGGCGGAGGCATCACCAACACCTTTCTCGCCGCGCTCGGGTACTCGGTCGGCAAGTCGCTCCACGAGCGCGACATGCTCGAAATCTGCAAACGGTTGCTCGAGCAGTCCGCCAAGCGGGGCATCGAGATCCCGATGCCCACCGACGTGGTCGTCGCGAAGGAATTCTCGGCCAAGGCCGAAGCCGACGTGAAGCCGGTCGGCGCCGTCGCTCCCGACGAGATGATCCTCGACATCGGCCCGGATTCTGCCGAGCAGTTCGGTCGGTTGCTGTCATCGGCAGGTACGATCCTTTGGAACGGACCGGTCGGCGTGTTCGAATTCGAGCAATTCGGCGAAGGCACGCGTGCCCTCGCCGGCGCGATCGCGCGCAGCAAGGCGTTCTCGCTGGCCGGCGGCGGCGATACGCTGGCCGCGATCGAAAAATACAAGATCGAGGAAAGCATTTCCTACATCTCGACCGGCGGTGGCGCTTTCCTGGAATTCGTCGAGGGGAAGAAATTGCCTGCCGTGGAAATTCTGGAACAGCGCGCCGGATGACCGCCAATCTCAGGCGCACGAAGATCGTCGCGACCCTCGGCCCCGCGACCGATGACGACCAAGTGCTCGCCGACATCGTCCGCGCCGGAGTCGACGTCGTGCGTTTGAATTTTTCGCATGGTCAGGTCGCAGACCATGCCCGGCGCGTGCGCCTCGTGCGGGCGGCGGCGGCGCAGGCCGGCCGCTATATCGGCGTGCTCGGCGACTTGCAGGGACCGAAGATCCGGATCGACCGCTTCGTCGGCGGCAAGGTGCATCTGACCGACGGTGCGGCCTTCACGCTCGACGCCTCCCTGGCGGTGGATGCCGGTACCGAAACCGCGGTCGGCATCGCCTACAAGCGTCTGCCGACGGATGTGCGCGTCGGTGACGTACTGCTGCTCAACGACGGTCAGATCAGCCTCGGTGTGGAGGAGATCGACGGCCCGCGGATCAAGACGCGGGTGCTCGTCGGCGGTGAACTCGGCAACAACAAGGGCATCAACCGCCAGGGAGGCGGATTGTCGGCCGGCGCCTTGACCGACAAGGATCGCGAGGACATCCGGACCGCGGCCGAACTCAAGGTCGACTACCTCGCGATCTCCTTCGCCCGTGATGCCGCCGACATGAACGAGGCGCGCAAGCTGCTGCGCGCGGCCGGCGGACACGGCTTGCTCGTCGCGAAAATCGAACGCGCCGAGGCGATCCTGAACCTGGTCGAGGTCGTGCGCGCGAGCGATGCCGTCATGGTCGCGCGCGGCGACCTCGGGGTCGAGATGGGTTATGCGGAACTCGCCGGCCTGCAGAAACAGATCATTCAGGAAGCGCGTCATCAGAACCGGGTCGTGATCACCGCCACGCAAATGATGGAATCGATGATCGTCAACACGATCCCGACGCGCGCCGAGGTGTCCGATGTGGCGAATGCCTGCATGGACGGTACCGACGCCGTGATGTTGTCCGCCGAAACGGCCTCGGGCAAGCATCCCACCAAGGTCGTCGAGGCGATGTCGCAGATCATCCTCGGCGCCGAGAAGTACCAGGATGCGCACGTGCGCATCCGCCAGCGCAGCACCGGTCATTTCGGCCACACGGACGAGGCGATCGCAGCGGCGGTGATGTTCACCGCCAATCATCTGAACGTCAAGGCAATCGTCGCCCTGACCGAGTCCGGCAACACGACGCTGTGGATGTCGAGGGTCCGCTCGGACATCCCGATCTATGCGTTCACGCGCCAGGAGATCACCCGCCACCGGGTCACGCTCTATCGCGGCGTCTACCCGGTCGCTTACGAGCCCGCCGACGACGGCTCGGCCGAGTTCTATTACTCCATCTTCCGGCAGCTGCTGGGGCTGCACCTGGTCAAGCAGGGGGACCTCGTGATCCTCACCAAGGGCGAGCTCTCCGGCGTCTCGGGAGGCACGAACTCGATGCAAATCATCGAAGTCCGCGCGTCTTGAGCGGCGAGTTTCGCGGCACCGAGCGCTATATCGCCACCGCAGAGCTGATGGTGGCGGTGCGCGCCGCCCTGGTGCTGTCGCGGCCGCTGCTGATCAAGGGCGAGCCGGGAACGGGCAAGACGCTGCTCGCCGCCGAGATCGCCCGCTCGCTCGGCATGCCGCTGTACGAGTGGCACATCAAGTCCACGACCAAGGCGCAGCAAGGCCTCTATGAGTACGACGCGGTGTCGCGATTGCGCGACTCGCAGCTCGGGGATCCGCGCGTCCAGGACATCGCCAACTACATCGTCAAGGGCACTCTCTGGGATGCCTTCGAGTGCGAGGTACGCCCCGTCGTGCTCATCGACGAGATCGACAAGGCCGACATCGAATTCCCGAACGACCTGTTGCGGGAACTGGATCGCATGGAATTCTCGGTGTACGAGACGCGCCGCACGGTGCGCGCGCTGCACCGCCCGCTGATCGTGATCACGAGCAACGACGAGAAGGAGTTGCCGGACGCGTTCCTGCGTCGCTGCTTCTTTCATTACATCCGCTTTCCCGACGAGGAGACGATGACGAAAATCGTCGACGTGCACTTCCCGAACCTGAAGCGCGAGCTCCTGCAGTCCGCACTGACGATGTTCTTCAGGGTGCGCGAGACGCCGGGGCTCAAGAAAAAACCCTCGACCTCGGAATTCCTGGATTGGATCAAACTCATCGTCGCGGAGGACATTCCCGCCGAGAGCCTGCGGGTCGACGATCCGAAGAAGCTCATTCCGCCTCTCTACGGCGCGCTGCTGAAGAACGAGCAAGATGTTCATTTGTTCGAACAACTGCTGTTCCTGAACCGCCGGAATGCCCGCTAGCGGCCGCGATGCTCGTTAGATTCTTCCTGCTGTTGCGCGATGCGGGCGTGCCGGCGACGATTCCGGAATTCTTGAGCCTGCTCGAATCCCTGCAGGCCGGCATCGGCGAGGCAAGCGCCGAAAAATTTTATTTCCTCGCGCGCACCTGCCTCGTCAAGGACGAACGCTACTTTGACAGGTTCGACCGCGCGTTCGCCGCTCATTTCCGCGGCATCGACGAGGTTTTCAAAGTTCTCGCGCGCGAGCTGCCGTCGGACTGGCTGACGCAGCTTGCCGAACGCGTGCTGAGCGACGAGGAGAAGGCCGAGATCCTGGCGCAGGGCGGCTGGGAGACGCTCATGCGCACGCTGCAACAGCGTCTCGAGGAGCAGCACAGCCGGCACGAGGGCGGGGCGAAGTGGATCGGCACCGCCGGCACCTCGCCCTACGGGGCTTACGGTTACAACCCCGAGGGCGTGCGCATCGGCCAGGACGCCTCGCGCAATCGCAGTGCGGCCAAGGTCTGGGACCGACGCGAGTTCGCGAATCTCGACGACACGCGTGAACTGGGTACGCGCAACATGAAAATCGCGCTGCGCCGGCTGCGGCGCTTCGCCCGCCGCGGCGCCGCCACGGAACTCGCGCTGGTCGAGACGATCGATGCGACCGCGCGCTCCGGCGGCTGGCTCGACCTGAAGATGGTGCCGCAGCGGCACAACGTCGTGAAAGTGCTGCTGCTGCTCGACGTCGGCGGCTCCATGGATGCCTATGTGCGGTCCTGCGAGGAGCTGTTCTCGGCCGCGCGCAGCGAGTTCAAGCACCTCGAGCAGTTCTACTTTCACAACTTCATTTACGAGACCCTGTGGCGCGACTGTGATCTGCGCAACAGTGGCCGCCGCGGCGATATCGTGCCCACGGTGGAGTTGCTGCGCACCTACGGCCGTGACTACAAGCTGATCTTCGTCGGCGATGCGACCATGAGCCCCTACGAGATCACCGAGCCCGGGGGCAGCGTCGAACATTGGAATGCCGAGGCTGGGCGGGTTTGGCTGCAGCGGCTGCAGGAAGCCTTTCCGGACCACGCCTGGCTCAATCCGCAGCCCCAGGGCGAGTGGCGTCGCAGCGTGTCCATCGACCTCACGCGCCGGCTGCTCGAGGATCGGATGTTTCCGCTGACGCCGGCGGGTATCGATGCGGCGATCGATTCGCTGGTGTGAGGCCGAGAGGCTCCCGGTCAATCCGCGCGCAGCGAATCGTGCCGGGTCAGCACCTGCGGGTAGATGGCCCGGAAATGGGCTGCCAGTTTCTCGGCAATGAACACCGAGCGGTGCTGACCGCCGGTGCAACCGATCGCGATCGTGAGATAGCCGCGGTTGGCCGCGGCAAATTCGGTGATCCGCTTGGCGAGGAAACCGGTCAGATCCGCGATCATCTCGCGCACACTCGCATGGCCGGCGAGGTAGTCTGCGACCGCAGGGTCCTGGCCGGTCAGCTCGCGCAAGGAATGCTCCCAGAACGGATTCGGCAAATTGCGCACGTCGAACACGAAGTCCGCGTCGCCCGGGATCCCGTGCTTGAAACCGAATGACTCGAACATCAGCGACAACCTGCCTTCGCGCCGTCGATCGATGCGTTCCCGGATCAGTTCTCGCAGCGCATGCACGCCCATGTTCGAGGTGTCGATCACGAGATCGGCGGCCTTCGTGATCGGCTCGAGCAGCCGGCGCTCCGCGGCGATGGCCTCGCGCAGGCTGATCCCCTCGGCGAGCAGCGGATGTTTGCGGCGGGTCTCCGCATAGCGCTTGAGCAGCACCTCGTCACTCGCATGCAGATACAGGACATCACAGCTGATGCCGCTGCGGCGCAGCTCGGTGACGAGCTGTGGAATGGTCTCTATCTCGTTGATGCGGTTGCGCGCGTCGAGTCCGACCGCGGTGCGGGGGTAGATATCCCCGCTGCCGCGGACGGTATGCGAGATCAAGGGCTTGAGCAGCGCGGCCGGAATGTTGTCGACGCAGTAGAAGTCGATGTCCTCGAGCATGTGCAGCGCCACGCTCTTGCCCGAACCCGACAGCCCGCTGACGATGATCAGCCGCATCGTGCTACGAGAGGCGGGCCTTGATGACTTCTTCCGCGTGGTGGTCCGTCGACTTTTCCTTGTGCTTCTTGACGCAGCGATCGAGCTTGTCCGCGAGCGCATCGATGGCCGCGTACATGTTGGGGTCGATCGCGTCCGCGTAGATTTTGTTGCCGCGGAGCATCAGCGTCGCCTCGGCCTTGTGCCGCTGCTTCTCGACGGTGAGGATGCAATGGACGTCGATCAAATTCTCGAAATGACGGTTGATTTTTTCGAATTTTTTCGAAACGTAGCCGCGCAACGCGGCCGTGATTTCGACGTGGTGACCGCTGAGATCGATCTGCATGAAATACCTCCAGCCAGACAAGTTTTCCTTCGGACCAACATCATCTTCATCGACTTTTCATGACGCGCGCGCGGCGGCGCGCTTGCGTTCGTTCGACGGCGCGATCGCCATGCCCTCGCGGTATTTGGCCACTGTCCGCCGCGCCACCGGGATACCCTCGCCCGAGAGCATTTCCGCAAGCTTGCTGTCGCTGAGCGGATTATCCCCGTTTTCCTGCCCGATCAGCTTGCGGATTTTTGCCCGGATGGCTGTCGAGGACATTTCCGTGCCGTCGGCGGCCGCGACATGACTCGAAAAGAAATAGCGAAATTCGAACACGCCGCGCGGCGTGTGCATGTACTTGGCCGTGGTCACGCGTGAAATCGTCGATTCGTGCATTTCCACCGTTTCGGCGACGTCTTTGAGGATCAGCGGCTCCATGGCCTCCTCGCCGTGCTCGAAGAAGCTCGCCTGGCGCTGCACGATGCAGCGTGCGACCTTGACCAGGGTCTCGTTGCGGATCTCGAGACTGCGCATCAGCCAGCGTGCCTCCTGCAGCTGCGTGCGCAGCATCGCGTGGTCGGGCGAGCGCGAGACGAGGTTCGCGTAGCTCTGGTTGACGCGTACACGCGGAACCGTCGCCTGATTGACCTCGACGACCCAACCATGTTCGGTGCGGCGCACGAACACATCGGGGATCACATATTCCGCCTGACCGGAGCTGACGGCGCTGCCGGGCCGCGGGTGACAGGAGCGCACCAGCGCGAGCGCCATTTCCAAATCGCTCTCGGTGCAGCGCAGCTGCCTGCGCAGCAGCAAGAGCTGCTGTCCGGCGACGAGGTCCAAATGCTCGAGCGCCACCCGGATGGCGATGTCCCGGGCGGGGGTCTCGGGCCCAAGCTGACGCAGCTGCAGCGCGATACACTCGCCGAGGCTGCGTGCGCCCACACCGGCGGGTTCGAGCGATTGTACGACGTGCAGCACCCGCTCGACCTGCTCCAAGGGTACGTCGATTTCCGGCAACAGGCTCGCACGCAGCGCCTCGAGCTCATCCTGCAGGTAGCCGTCATCCGAGATCGCATCGGCGATCACGCGGGCGATCGCCATGTCGATCGGCGACAGATTCGCCATTTCCAGCTGCTGCGTGAGCTGCTCCTGCAAGGTTTGCCGGTGTTGGTCGGCGAAGTCGCCGCTGCGCTCGTCGTCACCCGCCTGATAAGAATCCGAGGGTCCGGTCGTGCGTTCGCCCCAGGCCTCGTCGGCGATCTCGACCTCGGGTTCCTCACGCTGGTCGCCCGCCGCCGTATGGCCGTCGAGTTCGGCGTATTCCTCGCGCGCAGGCGCGGCTTCCTCGGCGCCGGTCAGCGGCTCGGTACCGATGCCTTCCGCGGCATCGTCCTCGGCTTCGAGCATGACGTTGGTCTCGAGCGTCTCGCGGACATGCGCCTGCAGATCCAGGGCTGGTAGTTGCAGCAAACGAATAGCCTGCTGCAGCTGCGGCGTCATCGCCAGCTGCTGGCCAATTCGAAGCTGCAGACTCGGCTTCATCATAAGTCAGCGCTTACAGTTTGAAATCCTGACCCAAGTACACCTCACGAACGCGGCGATTAGCAAGAATCTCTTCCGCAGATCCGGCAGCGATCACGATACCTTGACTCACGATGTAGGCGCGATCACAGATACCAAGAGTCTCGCGCACATTATGATCGGTAATCAGGACGCCGATTCCCTTTCCCGACAAGTGTTTGATTATCCGCTGTATATCGCCCACCGATAGCGGGTCGACCCCGGCAAATGGTTCATCCAAGAGGATGAATCGAGGGTCGGCGGCCAGCGCACGTGCGATTTCCACGCGGCGGCGCTCGCCACCGGACAGACTCATTCCCAAAGATTCCCGGACGTGGCCGATATGCAACTCCTCGAGCAGTTCCTCGAGGCGATCCTCGCGCGCTGCAGACCTGAGCTTGGGACGGGTCTCGAGGATCGCCATGATATTGTCCTCGACCGATAATTTACGAAAGACCGAGGGCTCCTGAGGGAGGTAGCCGACGCCCAGTTGCGCGCGCCGGTGCATCGGCAGGCGACTGATGTCGCGTCCGTCCAACATGATCTCGCCGCTCTCGCAAGGGGTCAGGCCGACGATCATGTAGAACGCCGTGGTCTTGCCCGCGCCGTTGGGGCCGAGGAGACCGACGACTTCGCCGCTGCCGATGTCGAGGGATAAATCCCGAAGTACCTGGCGCGACTTGTAGCTCTTCGCGAGATTCAAGGCCCGTAATAGACTCATGGTTTGGGCGGTGGCGGCGGAATTTTGATGTGCACTCGCCGCGAGTTCTGTTCGGCCGGATCCGCAATCAGCTTTTTCTCCAAGAGGTTGTAGCCGATGAATTCGGCGTGCAGATCCTCGGAACCGGTGGTGAGCCACGCATCCTTGGACAGCGTGATCACGCCCTTGCCGACCTGGTAATCGATCTGTTCGGCATGGCCATGGATGGGTTTGCCGTTCTTCGCCTCGGTCTGTTCGAACACGGCGGGTTTGCCGGTGACGACCGCCTTGGTCAGTGCGCCGCCGAAGAAGGTCGCATCCGCCTCGTCGGCGCCGATCTGGCCTTGTTCCGTGACGATGCGCACGTTGCCGCGAAAAACCCAACGACTGTCGTCGAAGTTCAGCGTGGTCGACTGGCCCGTCGCCACCGCCTGGTCCGCGGTCACCGACATCGGCCCTTGGGAGATGCGTGCTTTGCGCAGGATCACTTCATTTTTTGCGTAGTCGACGTCCATCGACGCCGCATCGACCGCGATGGGCGCCTGCGGCGCCTGCGCGGCAGGCGCTGCGAACGCGGCTGCGAGCATCACCACGACGAGCAGCGATTCAGCGTATGAAGCGGCCATTGACCCGGGACTCCAGGCGCAGCGTGCGCCCCTTCAAGTTGGCGACGAGACCACGGGCCGTCATGCTGTGGCGTTCGAAATCGAGGCTCACGTCGCTTTTCGTGCTCGCGATCTCGTCGCTGACGTCGTACCGCAGCGTGTCGGTGCGGATGATGGCGACGCCCGGATGCTCCGGATCCGTACCCTGCAAGCGCACGTTACCACTGATGTCGACGATCTTGCCGCCGGGTTCGACGTGGGCGGTATCGCCGAACATCACCCAGTTCTGGCCGTTTGTTGCGTCATAGTCGACGCGGACGTCGATGAGCCCGACCTCGGTCCCGTGCCCCACCTGGTCGATGCGCGCGGCGCCGATCTTCAGGCTGGGCTCGCCTTGCTCGTCGAAATCGGTCATGACGGCGTTCTTGAGATAATATCCGGGCGTTGCCGCGGGGTTCTGCTCGATCAGCACCGGCGCCTTGCCGTAATTGATCAGCTCCCAGATGCTGACGATCAGGGCAATCACGGCGAGCATCGTGAAGAGGCGGAACACCATCAGCGATTGCGCGCGCGTGCGCCGCTCGCCGTGGGCTTGCGCTTCATACGACCCCCGCGCGCAACAAATCGTGCATGTTCAGCGCGCCGACCACCCGGGAGTCCGCATCGACGACCAACAGCGCCGTGATGCGATACTCCTCCATGAGGTGCACGGCCTCGGCCGCAAGCATGTCGGCATCGACGGTCTTCGCGCGCCGCGTCATGACCGCGTCCATGCGGGTGGCGTGCAAATCGGCGGCGCGCTCGATCGCGCGGCGCAAATCACCGTCGGTGAAGATGCCGACCACGCGTCCCTCGGCGTCGACGACCGCAGTCATCCCGAGGCCTTTGCGACTCACCTCGAGCAAGCCCTGGGCGAGCGGCGTTGCCGCACTCACCTGCGGCACGTCCGCGCCCGTGCGCATGACGTCGCGGATGTGCAGCAACAGGCGCCGGCCGAGGTTGCCGGCCGGGTGCGAGCGGGCGAAATCCTCCTCGGTGAAGCCGCGCGCCTTGAGCAGCGCTACGCTCAGTGCGTCGCCGACGGCCAGCGCCGCGGTCGTGCTCGCGGTCGGCGCGAGATTGAGCGGGCAGGCCTCGGCCGGCACGCCGATGTGCAGATGGACCGAGGCGACGCGCGCGAGTTGCGACTGCGGATTGCCGGTGAGGGCGATCAGCGGCACTCCTAAGCGCTTGATCACCGGAATGATCGTCAGGATCTCGTCGGTTTCACCGGAGTTCGAGAGCGCGAGCACGGTGTCATCGCGGGTGATCATGCCCACGTCGCCGTGGCTCGCCTCACCGGGATGGAGGAAAAATGCAGGGCTGCCCGTGCTCGCGAGCGTCGCGGCGATCTTGCCCGCGATGTGCCCCGATTTGCCCATGCCGGTGACCACGATGCGTCCGCCGCAATCGAGGCAAATGCGGCAGGCGCGCGCAAAATCCGCGCCCAAGCGCGGCAGTTGGGCGCGCAGACCCTCGATTTCGATCGCGAGCGCCTGCCGCGCGACCTCGACCAAGTTCTCGTCGGTAAGAGCGCTTTCCATGGGCGAATGATACCGCGATACACTGTGGGCACATTCGATCATTGAGGAGCGGGCATGAATCCAAACGAAGTCGCCGCGCTGATCCACGCCGGATTGGCGGGCAGCACAGCCACCGTCACGAGTCCCGACAACGTGCATTTCGAGGCCGTCGTCATCGCAAAGGCCTTTGCCGGCAAGCGCCCCGTGCAGCGTCATCAACTCGTCTATGCGGCACTCGGCGCCGCCGTCGGCAACGAGATCCATGCCCTCGCGCTGCAGGTGTTCACGCCCGATGAGTACGCGCGCCAGGCGAAGCCTTAGATGGACAAACTGCAAATCCACGGCGGCATCGCGCTCGAGGGTGAGATCCGGATCTCCGGTTCGAAGAATGCCACTTTGCCGATATTGGCGGGATGTCTGCTCGCCGACGGTCCGGTGTCGGTCGGCAACGTACCGCATTTGCAGGACGTCACGACGATGATCGAACTGCTCGGCTTCATGGGCGTGTCCGTGACCGTCGACGAGAAGATGTGCATCGAGGTCGACGCTTCGACCATACAGCAGCATTTCGCGCCTTATCAACTCGTCAAGACCATGCGCGCCTCGATCCTCGTCCTCGGTCCGTTGTTGGCGCGCTTCGGTTCGGCGGACGTCTCGCTGCCCGGCGGCTGCGCGATCGGCGCCCGGCCCGTGAACATCCATGTCGCGGGCCTGCAGGCGATGGGTGCCGACATCCACATCGAAAACGGCTACATCAAGGCGCGCGCCGGTCGTTTGCGCGGCGCGCGCCTCGTGCTCGACACGGTCACGGTGACCGGAACCGAGAATCTCATGATGGCGGCGACGCTCGCCGACGGCGAAACCGTGCTCGAAAACGCCGCACGCGAACCCGAGGTCGTGGACCTGGCGAATTTTCTGATCAGCATGGGCGCGAAGATCCACGGCGCCGGCACCGACAAGATCGTGATTCAGGGCGTGTCCCGTCTGCGCGGTACGCGCTACGACGTGCTGCCCGATCGCATCGAGACCGGAACCTACCTCGTCGCGGCTGCGATCACCGGCGGCCACATCCGCGTCAAGAACACCAAACCCGAACACCTCGATGCAGTTACGGCCAAGTTGCTGGAAGCGGGCGCGACCGTCGAGGTCGGCGAAAACTGGATCGAGGTCGACATGCGCGGCCGGCGACCGCGCTCGGTCGACATCCGCACGGCCCCGTACCCGGCGTTTCCGACCGACATGCAGGCGCAATTCGCCGCCTTGAATACGGTCGCGGACGGCGTCGGCACGATCATCGAGACGATCTTCGAGAACCGCTTCATGCACATGCTGGAAATGCGTCGTATGGGCGCCGAGATCCGGCTCGAGGGCAACACGGCGATCATCAAGGGTGTGGAGCGGCTCACGGCGGCGCCGGTCATGGCCACCGACCTGCGTGCCTCGGCGAGTTTGATCCTCGCCGCATTGGTCGCCGAGGGCCGCACCGAGATCGAGCGGATCTACCACATCGACCGCGGTTATGAGGCGATCGAGGAGAAGCTGCAGCAACTCGGCGCGAAAATCCGGCGCACCCCGGGATAGCAGCCTCGCAGTATTGCCCGTGGCCGCGCGACCAAGGGTGGCAGCCGGCGCAGGTTCAGCCCGCCTGCTGCGCGCTCTGGGATCGTTCGATGACCGTGACCCGCAGTTTGAAGGCGCGCAGGCCGCGCCGCCCCTCGACTTGGACATCGGTGCCGGGCGCGAGCGCCGCCACGCGACTGACGAGTTCCTGGGCGGTCTTGATCTGTTCGCCGCCGAGGCTCGTGATCAAATCGCCGCGCCGCAGTCCCGCACCGAAGGCCGGGCTGGCCTGATCGATCCGCGCGACCGCGACGCCACCGCCGGAGATCAGCCCGAGCTCGTTCGCCTGCTCGTCGCTCAAATCGGCGGGTTCCAGACCCAGCGATCCGCGTATCACGCGCCCATGGGCCATGATCTGTTGCATCACGCCGCGCACGAGATTGACCGGGATCGCGAAACCGATGCCCTCGGGACCGCCGCCGCCCGTGCGATTCAAGACCGCCGTGTTGATGCCGACAAGGGTGCCATGAGCGTCGATGAGCGCTCCGCCCGAGTTGCCCAGGTTGATGGCCGCATCCGTTTGAATGAAATTCTCGAAAGTGGCGAGCCCCAATTGTCCGCGACCCGTGGCGCTGACGATGCCCTGCGTCACGGTCTGGCTGAGTCCGTAGGGATTGCCGATCGCGAGCACGATGTCGCCGACGCGCAGCGTGTCCGAGCGCCCCAGCGGCATCGTCGGCAGCTTGCCGAGCGACAGGTGCAGGACGGCCAGATCGGTATCCGGATCCCGACCGACGACGCGCGCGTCGGCGATCCGGCCATCGGCGATCTGCACCTTGATCGAATCCGCGCCGGCGATGACGTGCTCGTTCGTGACGATGGTGCCGGAGTCCGAGACGATCACGCCGGAACCCAAGCTCCGTTCCACGTGTTGGCGATAGCCGGGCCAGTTATAGCCGAACAGTTGATCGAGTGGCGCCACCTGCGTTTTCTCGGTCACCACCCGGGCGGTATAGATGTTGACGACCGCGGGCGCCGCGCGCGCGACTGCGTCGGCAAAGCTCGTGATGACGATCGTCTGTGGACGCGGCGGATCGACCGTCGTGGCCGGTTTCGCGACCGCCACCGGGGCGGCGCCGAGCAGGCCCGGCTTCCACCAGACGATCAAGAATGCCGTGGCGAGACCAACGACGACCGCCCTGGTCAGAAAAGTCGCGATGATGCGCGCATTCCTCAAGCAATTCCCCAAGCTATTCTCAAGGGCCCTGACCTGACCCGAGACGCCGCGCGCAGCGCAGCGACCGACATACGGTCTCCGGGACGATCTTCCTGTCGGCAGAGACGACTATCTCCTGTGTATAATGCGCTTCAGACATGGTTTATGAAACCTTACCATCAGCATGCCTGCCGTTAAGAATTGTAAAACTTTCCAGCGGGCTGCTGCCGAGATGTAGGTTGACGAGGGCAATCGAATGGACGATCTAGTAAAAACGAATGATCAGGTAGACCACGGTCGGCGCCGTCTCTTGACCGTCGCCACCGCCGGTATCGGCGCAGTCGGCGTCGCATTCGCCGCGGTACCGTTCTTGGCGTCGTGGGAGCCCAGCGCTCGGGCCAAGGCCCTCGGCGCTCCCGTCGACGTCGATGCCTCGAAGCTCGAGGTCGGGCAGATGCTCAAAGTGGTCTGGCGTGGCCAGCCGGTATACGTCGTGCATCGCGGTCCGGCCGTGCTCACCGGCATCGCCGACCACGAAGGCGAGCTCGCCGATCCGAAGTCCGAGGACTCCCTGCAACCCGCTTACATCAAGTCCTCGGGCGATGTGCGCGCGCGCATTCCGGAGTATTGGATCGGACTCGCCGTGTGCACGCATCTCGGTTGTTCGCCGCTCGGCGCGTTCGAACCGCACAACGCCAGTCAGGTTGCCGGCGTCGACCTCGGCGCGAGTTGGCCGGGCGGCTTCTACTGCCCCTGCCACGGCTCGCGCTACGACATCTCGGGCCGTGTGTTCAAGGGCCAGCCGGCGCCGAAGAACCTGACCGTGCCCTCGTATGCGATCACCGCCGACGCGAAAATCACCATCGGCGTCGACGAGGTCGGCAAGGCCGCCTGAGGCGATCCGGGTCGTGAGCTCGAGACGTCAGCACGCACGTTTTAACGCATGAGAGGCAAGACAGATGGCCGTAGCACCTAATTCCGTCGGCGGAGTCAGCCCCGGGGGTTTGATCGGATGGATCGACCAGCGCTTTCCGCTGACCAAGCTCTGGCGTGAGCAGGTCGCCGAGTATTACGCGCCGAAGAATTTCAACTTCTGGTACTACTTCGGGGTCCTCTCCATCGTCGTGCTGGTGAACCAGTTGGTCACCGGCATTTTCCTGACCATGAACTACAAACCCTCGGCCGCCGAGGCGTTCGGCTCGGTCGAGTACATCATGCGCGACCTCGACTGGGGTTGGCTGATCCGCTACATGCATTCGACCGGTGCATCGGCGTTCTTCATCGTCGTCTATCTGCACATGTTCCGCGCCCTGCTGTACGGCTCGTACCGCAAGCCACGCGAGTTGCTGTGGATTTTCGGCTGTCTGATCTTTCTGCTGCTGATGGCCGAGGCGTTCATGGGCTACGTACTGCCCTGGGGCAACATGAGCTACTGGGGTGCCCAGGTCATCACCTCGTTGTTCGGCAGTCTGCCGATCATCGGCGGGGGTCTCGTGGAATGGATCCGCGGCGACTTCGTGATCGCCGACGCGACCCTGAACCGCTTCTTCGCCTTGCACGTCGCGGCCTTGCCGCTGGCGCTCGTGTTCCTCGTCATCGCGCACCTCATGGCACTGCACGAGGTCGGTTCGAACAACCCGGACGGCATCGAGATCAAGAAGCTCAAGGGACCGGACGGTCATCCGCTCGACGGGATTCCGTTCCATCCGTACTACACGGTCAAGGACATGGCGGGTATCGCCGCTTTCTTGGTGCTGTTCTGCGCCGTGATTTTCTTCGCGCCGACCTTCGGCGGCGTGTTCCTCGAACAGGCGAATTTCGAACCGGCGAATCCGCTGCAGACGCCGCCGCACATCGCCCCGGTTTGGTATTTCACGGCGTTCTACGCGATGCTGCGCGCCGTGCCCTCGTACTTCGGCACCCAGGTTTGGGGTGTGCTCGTCATGGGCGCCGCGATCGTCGTGCTGTTCTTTCTGCCCTGGCTGGATCGCTCGCCGGTCAAGTCGATCCGCTACAAAGGGCCGATCTACAAGATCGCATTGGGCATCTTCGCGATATCCTTCGTCATCCTGTGCGTCTGCGGCATGAAGCCGCCGTCGGGAATCTATCCCTTGCTGTCACGGATTTGCACCGTTTTGTATTTCGCGTTCTTTTTATTGATGCCCTGGTACACGAAGATCGACAAAGTGAAGCCGGTGCCGGAGAGGGTGACGGGACATGCTTAAGCGTTTGACTTTACTGGCGGTGCTGCTGCTGCCGGCGGGCCTCGCCATGGCCGAGGAAGGCGAGAGCTATTTGCACGCGGGCACGGACATCTACAACACCGAGTCCCTGCAGCGCGGCGCGCGCAATTTCATGAATTATTGCTCGGGTTGTCACTCCCTGCAGTACCTGCGCTACAACCGCATGGGCACCGACTTGAAGATTCCGCCCGCCGACCTCGCCGCACTGATGTTCACGTCGACGAAACCGTTCGACCAAATCGTCTCCGCGATGCCGGTCGATGCGGAAAAATGGTTCGGCAAGCGCCCACCCGATCTCACGCTGATCACGCGTGCCAAGGGGGTGGACTATGTCTATTCCTTCCTCAAGGGCTTTTACGTCGACCCGAAGCGGCTCTGGGGGGTCAACAACCAGTATTATCCGAATGAAGCGATGCCGGCCGTGCTGTCTTCACTGCAGGGGATGCAAAAGCCCGTGTTCAAGAGCGAGTCGGTCGACGGCCAGGAAAAAATGGTTCTGACCGGTCTCGAGCTGATTCCGCCCCCGCCGGGCGAGGAGAAGCGCTACCTGACTCCCGCGGAATACGACGACTTCGTGCGCGATACGGTGAATTTTCTCGACTACGCGGGTGAGCCCATCAAGGCGAAACGGCAGTCGATGGGTATTTACGTCGTGCTGTTCCTGCTGGTGTTCTTCGTGTTCGCCTTTTTGTTGAAGAAGGAATACTGGAAGGACGTACACTAGGCGTAAGCACGATGCTCTCAGGAGACAGTTTCAGTGGTACGTCGCTCGGTGATGACATTATTCTCGGCACCGACTGATCCCTGGAGCCACCGGACGCGCTTGGTGCTGGCCGAGAAGAGCATCGCGATCGATCTCGTGAACGTCGATCAGGCGAAGCTGCCGGAGGACCTCCTGGACTTGAATCCCTATCACAGCGTGCCGACGCTCGTGGATCGGGATCTCGTGCTCTACGACTCCCGCGTCATCATCGAGTATCTCGACGAGCGGTTTCCGCACCCGCCCTTGATGCCGATCGATCCGGTCACGCGTGCGCAGTTCCGCGTCGCCCTCTATCGTGTCGAGCGCGACTGGTATGCGCTAGCACACGACATCGAGGCGGATCCCGACAGCAAGGTTGCGGCGCACAGCCGCAAAGTGCTCGGCGAGGCGATCTGCGCGAGCGCCGAGGTCTTCCGGGCCAAACCTTTTTTCCTCAGCGACGAGTTCTCCCTCGTCGACGCGAGCATCGCACCCATTCTCTGGCGCCTGCAGCTCTACGGCATCGAACTGCCGATCCAGGCGCAGCCCATCGTCAAGTACATGAATGCGATCTTCTCGCGTATCACGTTCCGCAGCTGCCTCACCGATGCCGAGCGGAGCATGCGCCATTGAAACCGCGTCGGCCTTACCTGCTGCGCGCACTGCACGAATGGATCACCGACAGCGGCGAGACGCCGCATATCGTCGTGGACGCCGCCGCCGACGGAGTCAGCGTGCCGCGGCAATACGTCAAGGACGGCAAGATCGTGCTCAACATCAGCTACAGCGCAACCCAGCTGCTGAAGCTCGGCAACGAGGTCGTGAGTTTCGAGGCGCGCTTCGGCGGCGTCGGTTTCGCCGTGCACGTGCCGGTGCGAGCCGTGCTCGGCATCTACGCGCGCGAGACGGGCCAGGGCATGATTTTCCCGGAAGGCGACGCGGATCCGGATCCCGGCGATGGGCCGCCCACCGCGGGACCCGCCGATGGCAAACCGGTGGCGAGCCCAAGCAAACGGCCCAAGCTGCAGGTCGTGAAGTGAGCGGGGCGGGATGAAAAGTTTTCTGCACGTGGGATGTGGGCCGGTGGACCAGTGGCAGCTCAAGGGATTCGATTCCTATGACTGGACGGAAATCCGTTTCGACATCGATCCGGACGTCATGCCCGACATCGAAGGAACGTTGACCGACATGCATGCCGTGCCGACCGGCAGCGTGGATGCCGTTTATTCGTCGCATAATCTGGAACACGTTTACCCCCACGAAGTGCCCGCGGTGCTCGCGGAATTCCATCGCGTCTTGAAGGACGATGGGTTGGTGGTATTGACCTGCCCGGATCTGGTCAGCGTCGCCGCGGCCGTGGCGCAGGGCAGGCTGCTCGAGCCGCTCTACGAGTCACCGGCCGGACCGATCGCGGCGCTCGACATCTTGTATGGCCACCGCGAGGCGATCGCAGCCGGCAAGATATACATGGCGCACCGTACGGGGTTCACGTACGAGACCTTGCGGGACTCCTTCGCCGCGGCCGGGTTCCCGCTGCATGTTGGTGCCGCACGGCCGGATTTTTTGGATTTGTGGATCGTCGCCTTCAAAGCGGGTTTATCCGAGGAGGAGGGTACCCGCGTCGCTCTCAACTATCTGCCGTAGACCGGGCTGCCCTAGAAGGCGGCGCGAACCCAGGTGATCTCTGCGTCCTCCTCTGGCGGCCCGTCGATCGCGACCGCGTCGAAGCGCACACGGCGTCCGCGCCAGCGGCGGTTAACCAACAGGAAATAAGCCGTTGCGCGCCGCAGGCGGCGGCGCTTGCCGGCATCGATCGAGGCGATTGCCCCACCGAAGTCGCGATTCGAGCGTTGCCGCACCTCGACGACGACGAGCAGCTCGCCGTCGCGGCAGACGAGGTCCAGTTCGCCGCCGCGACAGCGGAAGTTCAGCGCGACTATCTGCAATCCGCGCGCTTCGAGATAGCGGCCGGCGAGGGCTTCCGCGGCTCGGCCGCGCCGCTCGCGTTCGACGGTCTTGGGGCTCACCGCGACAGCATGCGCGCCACGCGACGTCCCGGTCATTCGCCAAAAGGCACGCGTTCGGTCAGAAATCCACGGGAACGCCGTTCTTGATTTGCGCCCATTCGAGATCCCGGCGGACCCGATTGTGGTCGTCGAGCCGCAGGTGGCCGGTGACGCCCGACATGCCCCGTTCCGATTCGCCGGCTTTACCCTGCAAGACCGGTATCAGGCGGTAGGCGTCGAAGCCGAACGCGTACAGACGATCCCGCCGCGCAGTCCGCGCCGGCCATGCGCTGCGCACCGATTCACGGATTTGGGCGGTGACCGGGTCGCCCGACACCATCCAGGGCATGTCGGGAAACACCATGCCGTTGATGTCGCTGTTGGCGTTCGCATCGGGCTCGAAATCGGAAGACATGGCATAGACCGGCACGTCGCCGGCGTAGTGGAAGCGCAGCTGCGACATGATCTGCCGCGCGGCGCTCGGACTACCCGAGATGAACACGAAAGTTGCGTCGGCACGGTGGGTGGAGGGTTCGCCCTTGACCGCATGGACTTCGAGCACCTGTTTGATGATGTCCGAGAAGTCAGCACGCTGGGATTCATAGCGCTGACTCGCGAGCAGGCTGCCGCCGAGACGGGATAGTTCGTCCGCGAAGGCCGCCCCGACTCGATCGCCCAATTCGCCTTCCTGCAGGATCGCGACGCCTTTGAGCCGGCCTTCGGTGACGACACGGCGCGCGATCAGCCGGGCCTCGTCTTCAGGCAGCAACGCATATTGATAGAGGTTACGCCCGGCGGCGATCCCGTCGGCCAGATAATTCAGCGCCAAGACCGGCGCCCGGCCCGTCGTCAGCGGTGCAATCGCGGCGACGTCCTCCTTGGTCAGCGGGCCGACGACGAAAGTGGCACCGTCGCTGATCGCCTGATTATAGGCGCTCGCGACGGACTGGGCGGCGACATCGTAAATGCGGACGTGCGGGCGCGAATTCGGATCCTGCTGTAAATAAGCGGCTATGAAACCGTCGCGCACCGCGACGCCGTCGAGTTCGGCGCGGCCCGAGACGGGCAGCAGCAGCGCGATCTGATCGGGAAACGACGTTGCTGCGACGATCTGGGTTTGCGCGGCGCCAAGCACCTCGTCGGCCGGGTGCTCTGGAAAGCGCTGATGCCAGCTCGCCAGATCCGTCGTCGCGCGTGCCGGATTGCGTGCGAGTTCCACGGAGAGAGGTGCCAACTCGAGCCAGCCGGCGACGACCGCGTCCGCCTTCGCAGGCAGCTTCAGGGAGTTGCCGCGTTGCGCGGCCGCAGTCAGTTTCGCATACAGTTCCTCGCGGCTCGCGTGCACGCTCGCTGCATCCGCGAGCCAGCGTTCGCGTTCGACGTAGGCGCGTACGCCGTCGGCGGGGCGCCCGGCCAGGAACGCGCTCTTGCCGCGTAACCACCAATAGGTCTGGGCTTCGCCCGGCTGCGTCGGCGCCGCGATGGAGTCCAGCTCGTGCAGGGCGCGCGTACCATCGTTCTCTGCCAGCGCGAGTTCGGCGGCGACGAGCGCGCGCAGGATCGGCAGTCGGCTGCGCGCATCGGGCGAGACTGCGCTGAGCGCATGCTGCGCCTCGACGATGTTGCCGGCCGCGACCCACTGGTCGGTGCTCTGTAACGCGTAGTAATCGTGATCGGTCGGCGAGGATGCGGCAAGATCGCCATAGGCGCGCGCGGCTTCCGCATGGCGTCCGCTCGTCACGAGCCGCTCGACTTGGGTACGCGGGTCGACCGGAGCTTCCGGCGTTTGCACGAGACTGCAAGCCGTCGAACCAAATCCCATGCCGAGAGCGCAGCACAGCAGCCACCATGGACGTCGACCGATCGCTGCCATAACCTCTGCCACCTTCGAGTCGCGAAACTTGGGTGCGGATTATAGTGGCAAACAGCAGCGCAGGCAGGCTCTACGTGGTCGCGACGCCGATCGGCAATTTGGCTGACTTCAGTCCGCGCGCCTGCCAGGTGTTGCGGCTTTGTCAGGTGATCGCCGCCGAGGATACCCGCCATTCGGGCGCTTTGCTGCGGCATTTCGGCATCACGACGCCACTGCTGTCGTTGCACGAGCACAACGAACGGCAGCGCTCGCCGGAGCTGGTCGCGCGCCTGCAAGCGGGCGAATCGGTGGCGCTGATCAGCGACGCGGGCACGCCCGCGATCAGTGACCCGGGCTTCGACCTGGTCGGGGCGGCCGCAGCCGCCGGCCTCGAGGTGATCGCGATACCGGGCCCGAGCGCCGTCGTGGCCGCGCTGTCGATCGCCGCATTGCCGACCGACCGGTTTTGCTTCGAGGGCTTTCTGTCCGCGCGTGCCGCGGCGCGGCGTGCGCACTTGCAGACTTTGGCAGGCGAGTCGCGCACCATCGTGCTGTACGAATCCCCGCACCGGATTGCCGCGACCCTCGCCGACTGCGAGCGTGTCTTCGGCGGCGAACGGCGCGCGGCGCTCGCGCGTGAGCTCACCAAACTCCACGAGACGCTGTATCGCGGCAGTCTCGCCGAACTGGGGTTGCGCAGCCGCACGGACCCCGACCTCGCGCGCGGCGAGATCGTGCTCGTGATCGCCGGCGCCGCACCGCGCGAGCGCAGCGAACTCGGCGAGCTGGACCGGGTGCTCACGCTATTGCTCGCCGAGATCCCGCTCAAGCAGGCGGCGCGGCTCGCGGCGCAATTGGTTGGTGCGCGTGACAACGAAGCCTACAAGCGGGCACTGGTCTTGAAACGCGACTCCGACTCGCATTAGTGACCAGACCTGCGTATGGTGCGATCCCAAGAGTCGGCCAGGCAGTCGCTGTGCACCTTTTCGTGCATGGAGGAAAGTCCGGGCTCCATAGGGCAAGGCGCCAGGTAACACCTGGGGGGCGTGAGCCCACGGACAGTGCAACAGAAAGATACCGCCTAAGCAGCGCGCAAGCGTCGCCGGTAAGGGTGAAATGGTGCGGTAAGAGCGCACCGCGCGGGTGGTAACACTCGTGGCACGGCAAACCCCGCCTGGAGCAAGACCAAATAGGGAAGCAAGCGGTGCCGAAGGCCGCGACATGTGGCTCACATGGGGCTTCCGGGTAGGTCGCTAGAGGTGTGCGGCGACGCACATCCCAGAGGAATGACTGCTCACGACAGAACCCGGCTTAACGGCCGACTCCCTTTTATCGATACCCGCACGATCGGGGCTTTTCGCCGACGATCGCCGCATGTACTGCCTCCGAGAGTTTTTAATAATACTCTCTAACAGGTTGATTCAAATAGAACCTGTGTCAGCAGGCCGCATTCGCCCGGCCGAAATGTGACCTAAGTCTCTGTCGGGACGAGCTTTTTTTAACTTAACTCGTTGACCCCGCGCACCTGCGTGCCTATAGTGGCGCTCGGTGGGAAAAAGTGGGAGAGAATGGGTCGGAGTGCCCTAGCCAAACATGTTTCGCGGTGCCAATAAACTTACGGTGGATGTCAAAGGTCGCATGGTGATGCCGACCCGATACCGCGAACGGCTGCACGAGTCCTGTGGCGGAAAATTGATCCTGACCGTCGACAAGGATCAATGCCTGCTGCTCTACCCCCTGCCGAAATGGGAGGAGATCGAGGCCAAACTCATGGCCTTGCCGAGCTTGAATCCCCAAGCGCGCCGCTTGCAACGTCTCATGGTCGGTCACGCGACCGATCTCGAACTCGACGGCCACGGCCGGCTGCTGTTACCGCCCGAGTTGCGCGAGTTTGCGACCGTGACACGCGACGCGATGTTGATTGGCCAGGGAGAGCATTTCGAGCTGTGGGATGAGGCGCGGTGGAACGAGCGGCGCGATGCGTGGCTCGCGAACGAAGAGTCCGCGACCGATCTGCCCGCCGAACTCGAAACGCTTTCGTTATAAGGCGGCGACGTGATGTCAGGTGCGGTGGCAAACCATGCGCCGGTTTTGCTTTGGCAGGCGGTGGAGGCATTGAACGTGAAGGCTGACGGCGTTTACTTGGACGCGACCTTCGGGCGCGGCGGACATGCGCAGGCAATCCTCGAGCGGTTGCTCGCGGATGGCCGCTTGCTGTGTCTCGACCGCGATGCGCGCGCCGTCGCCGCGGCGCGCGCGCGGTTTGGCGCGGACTCCCGGGTCGCCATTTTCGAACGCGCATTCTCCGCGCTTGCGGCGTGTGCCGATGAGGTCCGCCCGGGTCTGCGCTTCGACGGGATTCTGTTCGATCTCGGCGTGTCCTCGCCGCAGCTCGACGAGGCGGAGCGCGGCTTCAGTTTCATGCAGGATGGCCCGCTCGACATGCGTATGAGCGCCGGTGTCGGCCGCTCGGCAGCCGACGTCGTGAACGAAGCCTCGGAGGCGGAGCTCATCCGGATTTTTCGTGATTTCGGCGAGGAGCGATACGCGCCGCGCATCGCGCGCGCGATCCTGGCCGACCGCGCGGAAACGCCGTTCGAACGCACGCTGCAGCTCGCCGAGATGATCGCGCGCGTTGCGCCGACGCGCGAGCGCAACAAGCATCCGGCGACCCGCGTGTTCCAGGCCTTGCGCATCCACGTCAACGACGAGCTCGGCGAATTACGTCTCGCGCTCGATGCCGCCATGACGCGGCTGCTGCCCCGCGGCCGCCTCGCGGTGATCAGTTTTCATTCGCTCGAGGATCGGATCGTCAAGCAATTCCTGCGCAAGCATTCGCTCGCTGATCCCATGTATGCCGGCTTGCCCGAGATTCCGCGGCACGCACGGCCCGGACTGCGGCTGGTCGGCAAGCCGATCGTGCCCGACGAAACCGAGACCGCGAACAACCCGCGGGCACGCAGTGCGCGTCTGCGCGTCGCGGAACGTATCGACGAGGAGCTGGCCGCATGAGCTACCGCAAGCTTCTGATCCTGGTCCTGCCCGTGTTGTGGCTGTCGGTGCTCGGCAGCGCCGTCGCCGTCATCTATGCGCGCCACCAGGCTCGGATCCTGTTCGTGCACCTCGAGAAGCTCAATGCGGAACGCGACGCGCTCGATATGGAGTGGGGGCGGCTGCAGCTCGAGCAGAGCGCGTGGTCGTCCGATGCCTTCGTCGAGAACGTGGCGAACGCGAAGCTGCAGATGAACATTCCGCAGACCCGTGACGTGCGGATCGTGCGGCAGTGAAGCTGCGCACCGCCGACAACGACGTGCAAAGCAAGAGCTACCGTTGGCGGTCGATGCTCGTATTCGTGCTCGTCGTGCTGGGGGCTGCGGGACTCGCGGCGCGCGCGGTCGAGCTGCAGCTGGTCGAACACGGATTTCTCGCCAGGCAGGGGGACGAGCGCTCGCTGCGGGTCGTGAAGATCGCCGCGCACCGCGGCGCGATCACGGACCGCAACGGCGAGCCGCTCGCACTCAGCACGCCGGTCGACAGCATCTGGGTCAACCCGCAGGAAGTGAACGATAACATCGATCAGCTACCGCGCCTCGCCAAGGCCTTGCAGCAGGAGCCGCAGGCGCTCGCGCGCCGCATCACCAGCAATCTCGACCGTGAGTTCCTCTATCTCGAACGCCACATGCCGCCGGAACAGGCCGCGGCCGTCAAGAGTCTCGGCATCCCGGGCGTCTATTCGATGCGCGAATATCAACGCTATTACCCGGCCGGCGAAGTGGCCGGGCACCTCGTCGGCTTCACGACGGTCGACGATCAGGGTCAGGAGGGCTTGGAGCTCGGTTACGACCAGCTGCTGAACGGCGAGGATGGCGCCAAGCGCGTGCTCCAGGACCGGGATGGGCATTCGGTCGAGAACGTCGAGGACATTCGCGCGCCGCGCCCCGGCCGCGATCTCACGACCAGCATCGATCTGCGCATCCAGTACCTGGCCTATCGCGAGCTGAAGTCCGCGATGCTCGAGTTCGAGGCGCATGCGGGCTCGGTCGTGGTCGTCGACTGTGACACCGGCGAAGTTCTCGCGATGGTGAATCAGCCCTCGTTCAATCCGAACGATCGCGAGCAGTTCAAGCCCGCGCTGTACCGCAATCGCGCCGCGACCGACATTTTCGAGCCCGGATCGACGATCAAGCCGTTCATCATGGCCGCCGCGCTCGCGTCCGGCCAGTACCGGCCCGACAGCGTCGTCGACACCTCTCCCGGCTACATGATGGTCGGCAACACCCCGGAAGAGGACGAACACAATCTCGGCGTGATCGATCTCGCCACCATACTCGCCAAGTCGAGCAACGTCGGCACGGCGAAGGTCGCCCTGTCCTTGAAACCCGAGCAGATCTGGGACACCCTGACCGCGCTCGGCTTCGGCGTCGTCACCGGCAGCGACTTTCCCGGCGAGTCGGCGGGCATGCTCAGCAATTACACGCATTGGCGTCCCGTCGGCATCGCCACGCTGTCGCATGGCTACGGAATCTCGGTCACGCCGCTGCAGCTCGCCCACGCCTACGCGACGATCGGCGCCGGCGGCATCCGGCGGCCCATTACCTTCGAGAAAGTCACCGGCCCCGTCGCGGGCGAGCGCGCCATGGACCCCAAGGTGGCGCGCGATCTCATCCAGCTCATGGAGCAGGTCGTCGCGATCGGCGGCACCGGCAAACGCGCGGCCGTGGTCGGCTATCGCGTCGCCGGCAAGACCGGCACCGCCTGGAAATCGATTCCGGGCGGCTACTCGACCAACAAGCACATGTTGACGTTTGCCGGCCTCGTCCCCGCGTCGCATCCGAAGCTTGCGGCCGTGGTCGTGATCGACGAACCGGAGGACAGTCGTTACCAGGCCGCCGACATCGCGGCGCCGGTCTACTCGAACATACTGACCGGCGCGCTGCGTCTCATGGACGTACCGCCGGACGATTTGCAGAACGTGCCGGCGGCAACGCTCGTGCAAGCGAGCGAGACGCGATGAGCGGGCAGCGCAAGCCTGCCCAGCCGGTGAGCCTGCCGTGGTTGCTGGACGGGATCGCACCCGCGGGACTGTCATTCGCAGGCGCCGCGCAGGTCGCCGATTTGACGCTCGACAGCCGCGATGTGCATCCGGGCACGCTGTTCTTCGCGCTCGCGGGCCGGCGGCGGCACGGCCTCGAGTTCGCCGCGGAGGCCGCCCTGCGCGGCGCCCGCACGATCCTCTGGGAACCCGCCGCGGACTTGGGTTGGCCGGTGCTGCCCGCGGGCGTGTTCGCCGCGCCCATCCCCAAGCTGTCCGGCCTCCTGGGCCGCATCGCCGACCGATTTTTCGGCTGGCCCTCGCAGGATATGCGTGTCTGCGGATTCACGGGGACGAACGGCAAGACGACCTGTGCCTATCTGCTGGCACAGTGCCTCGAGCGGCTCGGTTCGAGCAGCGCCTACATCGGCACTCTCGGGCTCGGCCGCGTGGGCGCGCTCGCGACCCCTTCGCATACGACGCCCGATGTATTTCGCGTGCACCGGACGCTGGCCGAGTTGCGTGCCGACGGCGTGCGCGACGTCGCCATCGAGGTCTCCTCGCATGCGCTCGATCAAGGACGTGTCGACGGCGTGCGCTTTCACACCGCCGCGTTCACCAATCTCACCCGCGATCACCTCGACTATCACGAAACGATGGAGGCGTACGGCGCGGCCAAGGCGCTGTTGTTCACGCGACCGGATCTCGCCCGCATCGTGCTCAACGTCGGCGACGAGTTCGGCCGCCGGCTCGCCGCACGGGCCGCAGCCGACGTGCCGGTCACCGCGGTCTGGGTCGGTACGCCGGCATTCGCTTGGGCGGCGGAGCGCTATCTGCAGGTCACGTCCGTGACGCCCGATGTTCGGGGTCTGTCGCTCTGCCTGCGCGGCAGCGATGGTCCGCTCGCGCTGCATTCTCCGTTGATCGGGCGATTCAACGCCGAGAATCTGGTCGTCGTGCTCGCCTGTCTGCTCGGGCTCGGCGTGCCCGCCGACCAGGCCGCCGCCGCGCTTAGGTCCTGCACCGCGGCTCCAGGCCGCATGCAGCTCGTCGCCGCCGCGCAGCCGGGCCGGCCGCTCGCCGTGATCGACTATGCGCATACGCCGGACGCGCTCGCCAAGGCCCTGCACGCGCTGCGCGAACATTGCCGCGGTCAGCTGTGGTGTGTCTTCGGCTGCGGCGGCGACCGCGATCCCGGCAAGCGGCCGATCATGGGATCGATCGCGGCCGAGCTTGCCGATCGCATCATCGTCACCGACGACAATCCGCGCTGCGAGGATCCGGCCGCAATCACGGCTGCGATTCTGGCCGGCATCGCCGAGCCCAAGGTACGCGTGATCCACGACCGCGGGGCCGCGATCGCCGCAGCATTGACCGAGGCTGCGGCCGAGGATTGGGTTCTGATCGCGGGCAAGGGTCACGAGGACTATCAAATCTATGGAGAGAGCCGCAAGTCGTTCAGCGACTCGCGCGAGGCCGGGCGCTTGCTGGGAGTTGCCGCATGACGGCCGCAATCGGCAGCGCACGCCGTCTCAGCGCGGTCGCGGCGGCGGTCGGCGGAACGCTGGTCGGTGACGATGCCGAGTTCGGCGCGGTCGCGAGCGACACGCGCACGCTGCCGCCCGGTGCGCTGTTCGTGGCGCTGCGCGGACCCCGCTTCGACGCGAATCAATTCATCGCGGCCGCTGCCGCCGCCGGCGCGGTCGGGGCGATCGTCGATCGCCTGGCCGCGCACCCGCTGCCGCAGATCCTCGTCGCGGACACGCTCGCCGCACTGCAGACCTATGCCGCCGCCTGGCGCGACCGGTTCCAGGGTCCGGTGGTCGCGGTCGCCGGCAGCAACGGCAAGACCACGACCAAAGAGATGACCGCGGCGATCCTCGCGCGCCGCGGGCCCACGCTGGCGACGCAAGGCAACCTCAACAACCACATCGGCGTGCCGTTGACGCTGCTGCGACTGCAGCCCACGGATCGCGCCGCCGTCATCGAGTTGGGCGCGAATCGAATCGGCGACGTCGCCGAACTCATGGCTTTGGTGCGCCCCGGCGTCGGCCTGATCACGAACGCCGGTGCCGAGCATCTGGAGTTCTTCGGCGATCTCGACGGCGTCGCGCGCGGCGAGGGAGAGACGGTCGCACACCTGGACAGCGATGCCGTCGCCGTGATCAATGCCGACGACCCGTATGCGGATTATTGGCGCGGCGTCTCGCGCGCCGGGCGGCTGCTCAGTTTCGGACTCGTCGCGACCGCGGACTTTCGCGCCGTCGACTGGCAAGTCGGCGTCGCGCCCGGGGAGTTCCTGACACGCTTCACCTTGCGTTGCCCGCTGGGCGAAATACGCATCCGCCTGCATGCGGGCGGACCCCACAATCTGATCAACGCCTTGGGCTCTGCGGCGGCGGCGAGCGCCGCGGGCGCGACGCTCGCCGAGATCAGTGCCGGCCTCGAGGATTTCCGCCCCGTCGCGGGCCGGCTGCAGCTGAAGCCTGGCAGCCGCGGCAGCTCCATCATCGATGACTCCTACAACGCCAATCCGAGTTCCGTACGCGCGGGACTCGACGTGCTCGGCTCCTTGCCTGGGCGCAAGTGGCTCGTCTTCGGCGACATGGGTGAACTGGGCGGCCACGCCGCGAGCAGTCACTCGGAGGTGGGCGCGTATGCGCGCCGCTGCGGCGTCGAGCGCCTGTTCGCGCTCGGCGCTCTGACACCGGGCACCGTCGCAAGCTTCGGCGTCGGCGGTGAATGGTTCGCGGATGCCGAGAGCTTGGTGCGGCGGCTCGAGGTCGAACTCGCCGCGGGCGTGACCGTGCTCGTCAAGGGCTCACGCGTGAACCGGCTCGAGCGTGTCGTCGCCGCGCTGACCCGCCCCGACCCGACCGTGCAGGCAGGCTGATCCGCATGCTCCTCTTCCTCACCGAATTCCTGGCACGCTTTTACAGCGGGTTTCATGTATTCCAATATCTGACCTTGCGCGGCATTCTCGCCGCGATGACCGCGCTGGCGATTGCGCTCAGTGTCGGTCCGCGCATGATCGCGATGCTCACCCGCTATCAGATCGGCCAGCAGGTCCGCAGCGACGGTCCGAAATCCCATCTGCCCAAGGCGGGCACGCCGACGATGGGCGGCGGCCTCATGCTCGTCGGCATGGCCTCCGGGACTCTGCTCTGGGCCGACCTGTCGAACCGCTTCGTCTGGATCCTGCTGCTGACGACACTCGCCTTCGGCGCCGTCGGATTCTACGACGACTATCTGAAATTGGTGGTCGGCAACTCCAAGGGCCTCGCGGCACGTTCCAAGTATCTGGGCCAGTCGATCGCGGCTCTCGGCGCCGCCCTGGCGCTCTACCATTTCCACCAGTCGCCGGCCGAGACTTCGCTGTACGTCCCCTTCTTCAAGAGCGTCGCGATTCCGATGAACGTCGCGCTGTTCGTCGGCTTCTCGTATTGCGTGATCGTCGGTGCGAGCAACGGCGTGAATCTCACCGACGGTCTCGACGGACTCGCGATCATGCCGGCCGTCATGGTCGCCGGTGCGCTCGGTGTGTTCGCCTACGCGACCGGCAACGTCAAATTCGCGACCTACCTGCAGATCCCCTACATCCCCGGCATCGGCGAAGTGTTGATCTTCGCCTCCACGCTGGTCGGCGCCGGGCTCGGCTTTCTCTGGTTCAACGCCTATCCCGCGCAGATCTTCATGGGCGACGTCGGTGCGCTCGCGATCGGCGCCGCGCTCGGCACGATCGCGGTGATCGTGCGCCAGGAGATCGTCCTGTTCGTCATGGGCGGCGTATTCGTGCTCGAGACGGTGTCGGTGATCATGCAGGTCGCCTCGTTCAAGCTGACCGGCAAACGCATCTTCCGGATGGCGCCCATACACCATCATTTCGAATTGAAGGGTTGGGCCGAACCGAAGGTGATCGTGCGCTTCTGGATCATCAGTTTCGTCTGTGTGTTGGCGGGGCTTGCCACCTTGAAGATCCGTTGATGAACAGCGTCGTCGTCGGTCTCGGCAAGACGGGCGCCTCCTGCGTGCGCTGGCTCGCGAAACGCGGCCTGCCCGTGCAGGCAACCGATTCGCGCCGCACGCCGCCGGGGCTCGCCTCGCTCGGCGAGTTCGCCGGGCGGCTCGATCTGCGCCTCGGCGGTTTCGATCTGTCGCTGCTCGACGGCGCCTCACGACTGCTCATCTCGCCGGGCGTTTCGCTCGCCGAGCCGATCGCCGTGCAGGCGCGTGCGCGCGGCATCGAAATCCTCGGCGACATCGAGTTGTTCGCGCGCGAAGCGCGCGCCCCCGTGCTCGCCGTCACTGGCACGAACGGCAAGAGCACGGTCACGAGTCTGGTCGCCCACATGGCGCAAGCCGCCGGCCGCCGCGTGCTCGCCGGGGGCAATCTTGGCGAGCCGGCGCTCGACTTGCTCGAGCGGCCCACGCCGGATCTGTACGTGCTCGAACTGTCGAGCTTCCAGCTCGAGACCACGTCCTCGTTGACGCTGCGTGCGGCGGTCGTGCTCAACGTCACGGCCGACCATCTCGACCGCTACCCTTCGATCGAGGCCTACGCCGCAGCCAAGGAGCGCATTCTCGCGCACGCGGCGACGCTGGTCTTGAATGCCGACGATCCGCTCGTGGCGGCGATGCAGGTCCGGCATGCGGCGCCGGTGCTGCGTTTCTCGTTGCAGCGCGCCGACGTGGACTTCGGTTTGGTCGTCGCGGACGGCAGCAGCTACCTCGCGCGCCGCGGCGAACCCTTGCTCGACGTTTCGCGCCTGAAGATCTCCGGTGCCCACAACGCCGCCAATGCGCTGGCTGCGCTCGCGCTCGGCGAGGCGGCGGGACTGCCTGACGACGCGATGCTCGCCGCGCTCGAGAGTTTCCCGGGACTACCGCATCGCTCGGCCTGGGTCGCCGACCGCGACGGTGTCCGCTATGTCGATGACTCCAAGGGGACCAACGTCGGAGCGACGATCGCCGCCGTCGCGGGCACGAGCCGGCCACTCATCGTGATCGCCGGTGGCGAGGGCAAGGGTCAGGACTTCACGCCGCTCGCCGCGGCGTTCCGCGGCCGCGTGCGCCGTGCCGTGCTGATCGGCAAGGACGCAGCCGCAATCGGCCGCGTGCTCGCAGGCGTCTGCGCGGTCGACCATGCGGGCACGATGCAGGAGGCGGTCGCGGCGGCCGCGCGCGCGGCGCTGCCCGGAGATCTCGTCCTCCTCTCGCCCGCCTGTGCGAGCCTCGACATGTTCCGCGATTACGCGCATCGCGGCGACGTGTTCGCCGCTGCGGTGCGTGCCCTATGAGCAGCGCCACCATGAGCTACGGAGTGCGCGCCCGCGAGCGCATGCCCTTCGCCTGGGACTGGGTCACGATCGGGCTGGTCGCGGCGCTGCTGTTGGTCGGCCTGATCATGGTGACGTCGGCATCGATGTCGATCGCGACGCGTGAGAACGACGATCCATTCTTTTATCTCGAGCGCCAGTTCACGTACTGCCTCGTCGGCATCTGTCTTGGCTGGGCGGTGACGCGCGTGCCGTCCGAGTTGTGGGACAAGTACGGCCTCGTCTTGCTGCTCTTCGGCCTGTCCCTGCTGCTGCTCGTGAAGATTCCGGGCATCGGCGCGCGCGTCAACGGCGCGCAGCGCTGGTTGCGGATCGGGCCGGCGAATTTCCAGGTCTCGGAGCTCGCCCGCGTGCTCGTGCTCAACTGGGTCTGCAGCTATTGCGTGCGCAAGCGCGCTGAACTCGAGCAGACGCTGCCCGGGCTCGTGAAGCCGGTCGGTCTGCTCGCGTTGGCGGCGTTCTTCCTGCTGCTCGAGCCCGACTTCGGTGCTGCGACCGTGCTGTTCGCGACCGGCCTCGCCGTGCTGTTCGTCGCCGGCGCGCGTCTGCGCTACGTTCTGCTGCTCATGAGCGCCGCGATCGGCGCGTTCGGGCTGCTGGCGGTGACCTCGGCGTATCGGCTGAAACGCATGACGGGCTTTCTCCATCCCTGGGAGGATCCTTTCAAGACCGGTTTCCAATTGACCCAGTCGCTGATCGCGATCGGCCGCGGTTCCTGGTTCGGCGTCGGTCTCGGCAGCAGCGTGCAGAAGCTCTTTTATCTGCCCGAGGCGCACACGGATTTCGTGTTCGCCGTGCTCGCCGAGGAACTCGGCCTGGTCGGCGTCATCGGCGTGATCGGCTTGTTCCTCGCACTCGTCTGGCGCGCGTTCCAGATCTCAGCGATGGCCGCCAGGTCGGGGCTGCGCTTTCAATCCTACCTCGCACTGAGCTTGGGCGTTTGGATCGGCGTGCAGGCCCTGGTCAACATCGGCGTGAACATGGGCGTGCTGCCGACCAAGGGGTTGACGCTGCCGCTGCTCAGCTATGGTCGCAGCAGCCTGCTGGTCACCCTGGCCTGGATCGGCGTGCTGTTGCGCATTCATCACGAGGTCAAGTGCAGTTCGCGCGCCGCGGTGCTGCGTCCGCCGGGAGGTTCGCGATGAGCCCCCGGCCGGTCGTGGTCATGGCGGGAGGCACCGGCGGCCACGTGTTCCCGGCCCTGGCCGCTGCGAACGTGCTGCGCGAGCGCGGCATACCGGTCGTCTGGCTGGGCACCCACGCCGGCATGGAGGCGCGCCTGGTGCCCGCCCAGGGCTTTCCAATCGAATGGATCCGGGTTGCCGGCATTCGCGGCAAGGGCCTCAAGGCTTGGCTGCTCGCACCGCTGCGCCTTGCGCAGGCGGTGCTCGAGGCGCGCGCGGTGCTGCGCCGGCTCGGGCCCCGCGCCGTGCTCGGCGCCGGCGGGTTCGTCAGCGGACCGGGCGGCATCGCCGCGTGGCTGCTCGGCATTCCGCTCGTGATTCATGAACAAAATGCGATCGCCGGTCTCACCAACCGCTGGCTCGCAAGAATAGCGACGAAGGTATTCGAAGCATTTCCCGGCAGCTTTGCGCGCAGCGGCGTGCAATGCATCGGCAATCCGGTGCGCGCCGACATTGCCGCCCTGCCGCCGCCGGCCGCGCGCTTCGCCACGCGCGGCAGCGCGAAGCGTCTCCTCGTGCTCGGCGGCAGTCAGGGCGCGCGGCGCCTGAATCTCCTCCTGCCGCAGGCGCTCGCGCAATTGAGCGCGCCCTTGCGGCCCGAGGTCCGCCATCAAACAGGCAGCCGCTGGCTCGACGATGCCCGCGCCGCCTATGCTGCCGCCGGCGTCGATGCTGAACTCCTGCCATTCATCGACGACATGGCCGCTGCCTACGCCTGGGCGGATCTCGCGATCTGCCGCGCCGGCGCGCTGACCGTGACCGAACTGCAGGCCGCCGGCCTCGGCGCGCTGCTCGTGCCGTTTCCCGCCGCCGTCGACGACCATCAGACACGCAACGCCGGCGTGCTGGTGCGCGCCGGCGCCGCAAAAATAGTCCAGGAGCGCGATCTCGACGCCGCAAAATTGGGCAGCCTGATCGGCGCATTGACCGCGGATCGTGCCACGCTGCTCAGCATGGCCGAGGCCGCGCGCGCGGGCGCGATCACGGACGCAGCGGTGCGGCTCGCGGAGCAGTGCATCGTCCTCGGGGAGGCCGCATGAACGATCGCATGCGCCGCATCCAGACGATCCACTTCGTTGGCATCGGCGGCAGCGGCATGGGCGGGATCGCCGAGGTGCTGCTGAACCTCGGCTACTCCGTTCAGGGCTCGGATCTCAAGCGCAACGCGGTCACCGACCGACTCGAGCGCCTCGGGTGCACGATCTCGATCGGTCATGCAGCCGAACACCTGGGCGAGGCGGACGTCGTCGTCGTGTCGACCGCGGTCAATCGCGCGAACCCGGAAATCGCGGCGGCGCTCGCACGTCGCGTGCCCGTCGTGGCGCGCGCGGAAATGCTCGGCGAACTCATGCGCTTCCGCTATTCGGTCGCGGTCGCGGGCACTCACGGCAAGACCACGACGACGAGTCTGGTCGCGAGCGTGCTCGCCGAAGCCGGCCTCGACCCGACTTTCGTGATCGGCGGCCGGTTGAAGAGTGCGGACAGCAACGCACGCTTGGGCGCCGGCCGCTTTCTCGTCGCGGAAGCCGACGAGAGCGATGCCTCGTTCATGCATCTGCAGCCGATGATCGCGATCGTCACGAACATCGACAACGACCATCTCGCAACCCACGACGGTGACTTCGGCCGGCTCAAGCAGAGCTTCGTCGATTTTCTGCACAATCTGCCGTTCTATGGACTTGCCGTGCTCTGTGCCGACGACGAGCACGTGCGCAGCATCCTGCCCGAGGTCGCGCGCCCCTACGTCACCTACGGCTTCGAAGCGAGCGCCGACGTGCGCGCCGTCGAAGTGCGCCGCGAGGGCACGCGGTCGCGTTACCAGGCGATGCGTCCGGGCGCCGCGCCGCTGTCGATCACGATCAATCTTCCCGGTCGGCACAACGTGCTCAATTCGCTCGCCGCGGTTGCGGTCGCCACCGAGATCGGAATCGGCGACGCTGCGATTCAGAGTGCGCTCGCCGGCTTCCAAGGCATCGAGCGGCGTCTGCAGCAGATCGGTGCGTTGCACTGGGCCGGGGGCGCGGCCCTGCTCGTCGATGACTACGGCCATCATCCGACCGAAATTGCGGCGACCCTGGATGCCGTGCGCCAGGGTTGGCCGGGACGGCGCGTCGTACTGGCGTTCCAGCCGCATCGCTACACGCGCACGCGCGATCTGCTCGATGATTTCGGCCGTGTACTTGCCGCAGCGGACGTCCTGCTCGTTACCGAGGTCTACGCGGCGGGGGAGACGCCGCTCTCGGGCGCCGACGGGCGTGCGATCTGCCGCGCGGTGCGCAGCCGCGGGCTGGTAGAGCCCGTGTTCGTCGAGCGTGTCGAGGAACTTGGGCTGGCGCTGCGCGGCATTCTCGCCGACGGCGATCTCGTGCTGACCATGGGCGCGGGCAACATCGGTGCGGTCGCGCACGATCTCGCGGCGCGCTTGAGTGCGGCCGCGGTACACCCGAAGTGAACGCCGCCATGTCAGTGCCGCCGCTCTCGCCCGAGTTCAGTTCACGCGTTCTGCACGACGTGCCGATGGCCAAGCACACGTCCTGGCACGCGGGCGGTCCGGCGGACCTGTTCTTCGCGCCGCGCAACGCCGGCGATCTCGCGGCTTTCGTGCGGCAACTGCCCGCGACTATTCCGCTGCTCTGGGTCGGGCTCGGCAGCAACCTGCTCGTGCGCGACGGCGGCTTTCGCGGCGCGGTGATCCAGACCCATGGCGCGCTCGGCGTGCTCGAGCGCATCAGTGCGACACGCCTGCACGTCGAGGCCGGGGTCCCTTGCGCGCGCATCGCCCGGCAATGCGTCAAATGGAGCCTGGGGCCGGCGGAATTCTTCGCCGGCATCCCGGGCACGCTCGGCGGTGCGCTCGCGATGAATGCGGGCGCCTGGGGCGGGGAGACCTGGAAGCACGTGGTCGATGTCGACGTGCTCGACCGCCGCGGCACGCGCCGGACACGCACGGCGGACGAGTACACGGTCGGTTACCGCAGCGTGACGGGACCGGCCGAAGAATGGTTCCTGGGCGCACGCCTCGAGTTCGAGCGGCACCCCGGCGCGAACCCGGACCGAATCCGCGAACTGCTCGATCTGCGCAAGCAGACCCAGCCGATCGGCGAATGGAGCTGCGGCTCGGTGTTCGCGAATCCGCCCGGGAATCACGCCGCGCGTCTGATCGACATCGCCGGCTTGAAGGGTTTCCGCATCGGCGGCGCGTCGGTTTCAGAGAAGCACGCGAACTTCATCATCAATCACGGGTCGGCAACCGCGGCCGACATCGAAAACCTGATCCTGCACGTACAGCGCACCGTCGCGGCGATGTACCACGTCGTGTTGCGGCCCGAGGTTTGCATCGTCGGGGAGCCCGCATGAACCTGAGGGACTGCTCATGAGTCTGCTCACGACCACAGCCGCAGCGCGTCGCGTGCGCGACCCGCGAAACTTCGGCAAGGTCGCCGTATTGTTCGGCGGCGACTCGGCCGAACGCGAGGTCTCGCTGCTCAGCGGCAACGCCGTGCTCGAAGCCCTGAAACGGCGCGGCATCGACGCGCATGGCTTCGATCCGCGCGACCGGCCGATCGCCGCGATCGCGGGGTTCGCGCGCGCCTGGATCGCACTGCACGGACCCGGCGGCGAGGACGGTCTCATGCAGGGCGCGCTCGAGTGGCTGGGCGTGCCGTACACCGGCAGCGGCGTGCTCGCTTCGGCGCTGACGATGGACAAGCTCAAGACCAAGCGGGTCGTGATTGGTGCAGGTCTCGCGGCGCCCGAGTACGCCGTGCTCGCCGGCCCCGCCGACTTGGCCGGGGCGCTCGCGAAGATCGGTCTGCCGCTCATGGTCAAGCCGTCCTCGCAGGGTTCCAGCGTCGGCATCACCAAGGTCAAGACCGCCGCCGATCTGCCGCGTGCCTATGCCGAGGCACGCGCCGTCGATCCGATCGTGTTCGCCGAGCGCTTCGTCGCCGGTCCCGAGTACACGGTCGGGATCCTGCAGGATCAGGCGCTGCCCTCGATTCGGATCGAGCCGGCGACCGAGTTCTACGACTACGAGGCGAAGTATCTGCGCAACGACACGCAGTATCACCTGCCGAGCGGACTCGAGCCGGAAGCCGAGGCGGAACTGCGCGCGGCGGCACTCGCTTGCTTCCGCAGCACCGACTGTTTCGGCTGGGGACGCGTCGATTTCATGCGGGACGCGGCCACGTCGAATTTCTATTTCATCGAGATCAACACGACGCCGGGCATGACCGATCACAGTCTCGTGCCGAAGGCGGCGCAGCAGGCCGGCATCGACTTTCCGGAATTGTGCTGGCGCGTGCTCGAGACGAGCTTCCTGCGGGAGCGACGCACGGGATGAAAAGCCTCCCATGATGAAGAAAAACAGGTTCAAGAATCGCGCCAAACCGCCCGGCAGCAGATTCCGCCTGCCGCGCTTCGCGTTCGACTGGCGAGGTCAATGGCGCAAGGCAGCGGTACTCGTGCTGCTGGTCGCCTGTCTCGGAGCGCTCTGCTGGGCCCTCGATCGGCCGATCCATGTGATCTCGATGGACGGACCGTTCCAGCGTGTCTCGCCGGGACAGATCGAAAAGGCCGTCACGCCCTTTCTCGCCGCGGGCTTCATGTCGGCCGATCTCGATGCGATCGAGCGGGCGATCGAGGCGCTGCCCTGGGTCGATCACGCCCGTGTACAACGCCGCTGGCCCACGAGCCTGCACGTCACCGTCGTCGAACAGACGGCCGCCGCCCGTTGGGGCGACGCCGGCCTCCTGAACACGCGCGGCGAGCTGTTCGAGCGCAGGGCGGCGCACGTGCCGTCGGAATTGCCGCGGCTCAGCGGTCCCGAGGGCACGGAGACCGCCGTCGCGCAGCGCTATCTCGCGGCCGAGGCGCGCATGCTCGAGGCGGGACTGCGCATCGCCGCGCTGCGGCTCGACGAGCGCGGCGCCTGGGAGATCGATCTCGACAGCGGCGTCACGGTCCGTCTCGGGCGCCAGGACGTCGACGAGCGCCTCGACCGCTTCATCCGCACGGCCGCGCCGGCGATCGCGCATCACATCGGCGACGTGTCCTACGTGGACATGCGCTACTCGAACGGTTTTTCCATCGGTTGGCGCACGCCCGGCACTCCCGCGTCGCCACCGTCCAAAGGTGTTCAAGAATTCAATGGCTAAGCGTTCTGACAGAAGTCTCCTCGTCGGGCTCGACATCGGCACCAGCAAGGTCGTCGCCATCGTCGGCGAGATCAAAGCCGACGGCGTGCTCGAGATCATCGGCATCGGCAGTCATCCCTCGCGCGGCCTGAAGAAGGGGGTCGTCGTCAACATCGAGTCGACGGTGCAATCGATCCAGCGCGCCGTGGAGGAGGCCGAGCTCATGGCGGGGTGCGAGATCCACTCGGTCTACGCCGGCATCGCCGGGAGCCACGTGCGCAGCCTGAACTCGCACGGCATCGTCGCGATCAAGGACAAGGAGGTCGTCCAGGGCGACGTCGAGCGCGTCATCGACGCGGCCAAGGCGGTCGCGATTCCCGCCGATCAGAAGATCCTGCACGTACTGCCGCAGGAATACATCATCGATGCGCAGGAGGGAATTCGCGATCCGATCGGCATGTCCGGCGTGCGTCTCGAGGCGAAGGTGCACATCGTCACCGGTGCCGACAGCGCCGCGCAGAACATCGTCAAGTGCGTGCAGCGCTGCGGGCTCAGCGTCGACGACATCGTTCTCGAGCAGCTTGCCTCGAGTTACGCGGTGCTCACCGAGGACGAAAAGGACCTCGGCGTCTGCGTCGTCGACATCGGCGGCGGCACGACCGACATTGCCGTCTTCGGAGGTGGTGCGATCCGTCACACGGCCGTGATACCGATCGCCGGCGATCAAGTCACGAACGACATCGCGGTGTCGATGCGCACGCCCACCCAATACGCCGAGGACATCAAGATCAAGTACGCCTGCGCGCTCTCGCAGCTGGCGAATCCCGACGAGACGATCGAAGTCCCCAGCGTCGGCGACCGGCCGCCGCGGCGGCTCGCGCGTCAAACCCTCGCCGAGATCGTCGAGCCGCGCTACGAGGAATTGTTCGCGCTGGTGCGCGACGAGCTACGCCGCTCGGGGCTCGAGGAGTCGGTCGCAACCGGCATCGTGCTGACCGGCGGCACCGCCAAGATGGAAGGTGCGATCGAACTCGCCGAAGAGGTGTTCCACATGCCGGTGCGCCTCGGCGTGCCGCAATACGTCAGCGGTCTCGTCGACGTCGTCAGCAATCCGATCCATGCCACCGGCGTCGGCCTGCTGCTGTACGCCAAGGCGAATCTCGATCTGCAGCGCAGTGCGCCGCCGCTGCTCGCGGGCGGAATGAAAAGCATTTTTGAACGAATGAAGACTTGGTTCCAGGGCAATTTTTAGACAACTACACGCAAGGAGTATTGGAATGTTCGAACTCATGGACTCTTACAGTCAAAACGCGATCATCAAGGTCCTCGGTGTGGGCGGCGGCGGCGGCAACGCCGTTTCGCACATGGTTCAGGCCGGCCTCGAGGGCGTGGATTTCATCTGCATCAACACCGACGCGCAGGCGCTCAAGCACTCCAAGGTGCGCACCGCCCTGCAAATCGGCTGCAACATCACCAAGGGTTTGGGCGCGGGCGCGGACCCGGAAGTGGGCCGGCAGGCGGCCATGGAGGACCGCGATCGGATCATCGAGCTGATCGAAGGCTGCGACATGCTGTTCATCACCGCCGGCATGGGTGGGGGTACGGGTACGGGCGCGGCTCCGGTCGTCGCCCAGGTCGCCAAGGAACTCGGCATTCTCACGGTCGCGGTGGTCACGAAGCCGTTCGAAATGGAGGGCAACAAGCGCTCGCGAGTTGCCGATCAGGGCATGCTCGAGCTGTCGAAGTACGTCGATTCGCTGATCACGATCCCGAATCAGAAGCTGCTGTCGGTGCTGGGCAGCACGACGACCTTGCTCGACGCGTTCAAAGCCGCGAACACCGTGCTGCAGGGTGCCGTGCAAGGCATCGCCGAACTGATCACGCGCCCCGGTCTGATCAACGTCGACTTCGCGGACGTGCGCACCGTGATGTCGGAAACCGGCATGGCGATGATGGGCTCGGGCTCGGCTTCCGGCGACGACCGTGCGCGCGAAGCGGCGGAGGCGGCGATCTCGAGTCCCTTGCTCGAGGACATCAATCTCGCCGGCGCCCAGGGCATCCTCGTCAACGTCACCGCGGGCATGGATCTGTCGATCGGCGAATTCCAGGAGGTCGGCAACGTCATCAAGCAGTTTGCTTCGGATGATGCCACCGTGGTCGTGGGCACGGTCATCGATCCGGAGATGACCAATCAGATCCGCGTGACGGTCGTCGCCACCGGCCTGGGACGGCCCGTCGCGAAGGCGGCGCCACAGCCCCTGGCGCCGCAGATCGCACCGCCGCAGCCGAACATTCGTGTCGTGCGGCAGCGCTCGCCCCTGGCGGCAACCGATTATGCGGCGCTCGACAAACCTACGGTGCAACGCCAACGCGCGGTCGGCGATGGCTTGCGCACGGAACTGGACAGCGAGGAATTCCTCGACATTCCCGCGTTCCTGCGCCGCCAGGCCGATTGAGCGCAGCTGCAAGTTCTTGCGATCGATATTCCAAACTTGCGCCCCGGGCGGCCGGGGTGCCCTTTTGGGCAGGTTTTTGGAACCCCATGGTACCTTTGCAGGTCATTAGGCAGGCGCAATAAGCCCTTTTATTAGAATCATAAACATGCTCAATCAACGCACACTGAAGAACTCGATCCGCGCCTCCGGCGTCGGTCTGCACACGGGAAAGAAAATCCTCATGACCTTGCGGCCGGCGTTGCCGGACACGGGCATCGTTTTTCGACGCACCGATTTGGATCGGTCGGTCGACATCCAAGCCCATGCGGAGCACGTCGGCGAAACCACGCTGGGCACGACTTTGCACAAGGGCGACGTGAAAATCTCGACGGTCGAGCATTTGCTCTCGGCGCTTGCCGGTCTCGGCATCGACAATGCGGTCATCGAGGTGAGCGCGGCCGAAGTGCCGATCATGGACGGCAGTGCGGGACCGTTCGTGTTCCTGTTGCAATCGGCGGGAATCGAGGAACAAAAGGCGCCCAAACGCTTCATCCGTATCTTGGAATCGGTGCGCGTCGAGGATGGCGACAAGTGGGCGCGGTTTGACCCGTACAACGGTTTCAAGGTGAACTTCGAGATCGAGTTCAACCACCCGACCTTCAAGAATCATACCCAGATCGCGACCATGGATTTTTCGACGACCTCGTTCCTGCGGGAAATCAGCCGCGCGCGCACGTTCGGTTTCATGCGTGACATCGAGAGCCTGCGTTCGCGCAATCTCGCACTCGGCGGCAACATGGACAACGCGATCGTGCTCGACGACACCGGCATCCTCAACGAGGACGGGTTGCGCTACGAGGATGAGTTCGTCAAGCACAAGATCCTCGACGCGATCGGCGACCTGTATCTGCTGGGCCACAGCCTGATCGGGGAGTTCAGCGGCTTCAAGTCCGGGCACGCGCTCAACAACAAGCTGCTGCGCGCGCTGATCACACAGGAGACTGCCTGGGAGGAAGTGACTTTCGCGAGTCTCAAGGACGCGCCGATTTCGTACGTCCCGGCGGCCGTCAACGCCTGAGCGGGCCTCGCCGGCCGCGCCTCTAGCCGGGTGCCGGCACGACCCGGAGGCGGACGCTCAGGATCGTCGTCCGGGTGCTGGTCCCGACCGCTTTGCGCAGATCATTGGTGCAATAGCGCAAGCGTGCTGCCCAAGCCGCACTCGACACCCCGACGGTGAGTCGCCCTTGCTCGAGGCCGGCGCTCAAGACTTCGGCTGCCAGTCGCGACGGCAATGCCTGTTGCACCGCAGCAAGAATGTCGGCCCGGTCGCGCAGGCGTGCCGACAGCGTCCCAAGCACTTTGTCAGGTATCTGGAGTAACTCACTGAGGGGCTTAAATTTTTGCATTGCAGCGCTTATCCGGACGTCGTATCGAATGTGCAAAATCGTGCGGAAATCCTTGTTTCGAGTCGCCTTTTTCTGCATAGTCTAGCCCGACTGCTCAGGGCAAACTCGCCGAAAGGCGAGGACGCAAAGCCACCGGTCTACTGCTCGTAAAGCTATGACAGCGGGGTCACCAGTTGAATAACGCCAGTAAAGCGTCGGAAAGCTCCCAATGAACGTTATTTTTGTCGGCCGCACATCAGGTCGAGTGAAACAATTCGACCTGCGGCAGCCACTGGTCGTCGTTGCGGCTCTTGCAGTCGTGTTCCTGATCGTCGGCGGCGCGTTCTCCTTCGGCATGAGTCTCGGTTTGAAGAAGGGCGCCGTGAGTCCGATCGATCAGCTCGGCAACTGGTCGGCCGAGCTGCTGCGCCAGAAGGAGCAGATCGAGGACACGCGCAAAGTCCTCCAGGAAAAGGTCAACGCCCTGGCGATGCGCGTCGGTCAGATGAACGCCAACGTGATTCGCCTCGATGCCCTGGGCAGGCGCCTGACCCGCATGGCCAACATCAATGACGGTGAATTCGACTTCGGCAATCCTCCCGCAATGGGCGGCGATGGCGGGGCCGACGGGCAGCCCGCGCAGATTCCGAGCCTGACGACCATGGTCGACGACCTGCAGAACCAACTCGCGAGCCGGGAACAGCAGCTGGGCGTGCTGGAAAACCTCATTCTCACGCGCGAACTCAACAAGCAGGTCTACCCCGAAGGCCGGCCGGTCCAGGAAGGGTTCATCTCCTCGTACTTCGGCGAGCGCGCGGATCCGTTCACCGGCTTCTCGGCGAACCACAAAGGCGTCGATTTCGCAGCTCCCGAGGGCACGCATGTGATCTCGGTCGCGGCCGGACTCGTGACCTATGCCGGGGAGAGGGCTGGCTACGGGCTCATGGTCGAAGTCAACCATGGCAACGGCATGACGACGCGCTACTGTCACAACGAAAAGCTGCTCGTGGGTCAGGGAGAAATGATCCGCAAAGGCCAGGAAGTCGCCCTGATCGGGTCGACCGGGCACTCGACCGGCCCGCATTTGCATTTCGAGGTCCTGAAAAACGGTGTTCAGGTCGATCCGCTGCGTTTCATCGGCGAGGACCGCTGAACTTGGCGCTGGATTTTTCCGCGGCTACCCTCATTTAGACTGCCGGAGGGCCCGCCCCTGGGGCAGGCGCCGAAACGATTTCCCGCCCCCTGGGTCTACCCGTACAATACTCAGTTTTTTAAGGACTCCCTCGCGTGTGGAAGTTTCTGACGAACATTTTCGGCAGCCGTAATCAGCGCCTGGTCAAGGAGCTGACGCGTACCGTTGCGGCCATCAACGCCTTCGAAACCGCGTTGAGCGAACTGCCCGACGCGCAGTTCCCGGAGAAGACACGCGAATTGAAGGCTCGCTACGCCGCGGGAACTCCGCTCGATGCACTCGTTCCCGAGGCATTTGCCCTGGTTCGCGAAGCGTCGCGCCGCAAGCTCGGACTGCGTCACTTCGACGTGCAGATGATCGGCGGGCTGGCCTTGAACGCCGGCAAGATCGCCGAGATGAGGACCGGCGAAGGCAAGACCCTGATGTCCACGCTGCCGGCCTATCTGAACGCCCTGACCGGCGAAGGCGTGCACGTCGTGACGGTCAACGAGTATCTGGCGACGCGCGATTCGGAATGGATGGCGCCGGTGTTCCGCTTTCTCGGGCTCGAGGTCGGGGTCATCAAGAACGCCCAGTCCTCGACCGAGAAGCGGGCCGCATACGCCTGCGACATCACCTACGGCACCAACAACGAATTCGGCTTCGATTACCTGCGTGACAATCTCGCCTTCAATCTGGAGGACCGGGTGCAACGCAAACTCGCCTTCGCGATCATCGACGAAGTCGATTCGATCCTGATCGACGAGGCGCGCACGCCCTTGATCATTTCCGGACCCGCGGAGGAGAGCACCGAGCTCTATATCAAGATCAACGCGCTGATTCCGCGCCTCAAGCAACAGGAGGAGGAAGACGGCCCCGGTGATTACGCAGTCGACGAGAAGACCAAGCAGGCCACCTTGACCGAGGAGGGCCATCAAAAGGTCGAGGAACTGATGGCCGAGATCGGTCTGCTGCGCGAAGGCGAGAGCCTCTACGATGCGACCAATATCCGGCTCATGCATCATTTGAACGCCGCGCTGCGCGCGCATGCGCTCTACAAGCGCGACGTCGAATACATCGTGCGCGGCGGCGAGGTCATCATCGTCGACGAGTTCACGGGCCGCACGATGCAGGGACGGCGCTGGTCGGACGGGCTGCATCAGGCCGTCGAGGCGAAGGAAGGCGTCAAGGTCCGCGAGGAAAACCAGACCGTCGCCTCGATCACGTTCCAAAACTTCTTCCGCCTGTACGCCAAGCTCTCGGGCATGACCGGCACCGCCGATACCGAGGCGTTCGAATTCCAGGAGATCTACGGACTCGAAGTGCTCGTGATCCCGACCCACAAGCCGATGGTCCGGCAGGACAAATCCGATCTGGTCTTCCTCTCCGAGGGGGACAAATTCCAGGCGATCCTCGAGGACATCCAGGACTGCGTGCAGCGTGCGCAGCCGGTGCTCGTCGGCACTACGTCGATCGAGACCTCCGAGCGGCTCGGCAAGCTGCTCGCCGCGGCGAACATCCCGCACGAAGTCTTGAACGCCAAACAGCACGAGCGCGAGGCGCACATCGTCGCGGAAGCCGGCCGGCCCGGTGCCGTCACGATCGCCACGAACATGGCCGGTCGCGGCACCGACATCGTGCTCGGCGGCAGCCCGCGCACGCAGATCGACGCGCTGGAGAACCCGGACGAGGCCCAATTGACCCAGATTCGCGAAGAATGGCAGCAGCGGCACGATCAGGTGCTAGCCGCGGGCGGCCTGCACATCATCGGCACCGAACGCCACGAGTCCCGGCGCATCGACAATCAGTTACGCGGCCGTTCGGGACGCCAGGGTGACCCCGGTTCGAGCCGCTTCTACCTGTCGCTCGAAGACAATTTGATGCGCATCTTCGGGGATCCGACGCGCATGAAGGCCCTGATGACGCGCGTCGGCATGAAAGCCGGAGAGGCGATCGAGAGCGGCATGCTGACGCGCCAGATCGAGCGTGCCCAGCGCCGCGTCGAGCAACACAATTTCGACGCGCGCAAACAGGTGCTGGAGTACGACGACGTCGCGAACGACCAGCGCAAGGTCATCTATCAGCAGCGCACCGATTTGATGAGAGCGGAGGACGTCGCCGAGGCGGTCGTCGGGATCCGCGAGGATGTCGTCGAACAACTCGTCGATCAATACGTTCCCGGCGGCGCCCCGGAGGAGCAATGGGACGTGCCCGGGCTCGTCGCGGCGCTCGAGCGCGATTTCGCGGCGCAACTACCGGTGGCCGAATGGGTCAAATCCGAGGAGGCCGGGGACGGCTCGGCGCTCAAGAAGAAGCTGCTCGACGCGCTCATCGCAGCCTACGACGCCAAACGCAGAGACTTGGGGTCGGAACTGCTTCGCCACATCGAGAAGCAGGTCATGCTGCAAACTCTCGACACGCACTGGCGCGAGCATCTCGCGGCGATGGACTACATGCGGCAGGGCATTTTCCTGCGCAGCTACGCGCAGAAGAACCCCAAGCAAGAGTACAAGCGCGAGGCCTTCGAATTGTTCGCCGCGATGCTCGACCGCATCAAGTACGACACGATCACGACCGTCTCGAAGATCCAGGTTCGCAACCAGGCGGAGATCGAGCGCGAGGAATTGGAGCGTCAGCAGCGGCTCGCCCGCGCCTTGCAATTCCAGCACGAGGAAGCGCAGTCAGCGATCACCGCGGCGCCTGAGGCCCCGGCCGTGATCGCCGCGGCCGGTCCTGCGGATTTCACCGGCGTCGATGCGGGTCCCGCCGGTCCCACCGTCCGTGGTGTCCCGAAAGTGGGCCGCAACGAACCGTGTCCCTGCGGCTCGGGACGTAAGTTCAAGCATTGCCACGGCGCTTTGCAGCAAGCAAGCGGTTGAGCGGCGACGTCTCGTTGCGCGGCGATCGCTCGAACGAGGGTGCCGGGCCGGCGGCCGCGACCCGTAGACTCGTCCACGTCGTCGCAGGCGTGCTGCGCGATACGCAATGCCGCGTGCTGCTCGCGCAGCGACCGGCCGGCAAGCATCTCGCGGGCGGCTGGGAATTTCCAGGCGGTAAACTCGAGGCCCGCGAGACGCGCTTCGAGGCGCTGGCCCGGGAGCTGCAAGAAGAGCTCGGCATCTCGGTGACGGCCGCGCGACCGCTCATGCGCGTTCAGCACGCCTATCCGGAACGCGACATTCTGCTCGATGTCTGGATCGTCACTCGCTGGCATGGGACGCCCGCCGGACTCGACGGTCAAGCGCTGCGCTGGTGTCCGCGCGAGGAATTGCCGGCGGCCGGACTCCTGCCGGCCGATGCACCGATAGTCGCCGCCTTGGTGCTGCCGGAGCGGCTCACGATCCCGGAGACCGGGACCTACGTGATCTGCGAATGGCCGCAGCCGGCGGCGCTCTTGGGTGACGGGCGGCTGCACGGCGCGCTCTGTACCACGGCCGCCGAGGGGCTTGCCGCCGTGGCTGCCGGTGCCGATTTCCTGGTCACGCGCCGCATCCTTGCCGACGAGCAAGTCGCTGCCCTGTGTGCCGCCGTGCCCGCGCCCGTATTTGCGCGCGGCATCGAGCTCGAGCATGCCTGGCGCCTGGGTGCAACCGGCGTCTGCGATTAGGATTAGGAGCCGCGCGATCCGCGTCACGCGTGGCGCGCGCCGATGGCTCTATGATAGACCCCATGCCGAGTCTGCGACCTCGAGTCTTGGCCGCCTGCTTCCTACTCGCGGCCCCCTATGCCGCCATGGCAGGCTGGCTCGTGGCGCACAAGAGCTTGCAGGCCGCAGCCGGTTATCTGATTGCCGCGGTTCTGCTCGTCGCGGTGCTCGCAATGCTGGCGCGATCGCTGCGCGGGCTCATGCTGCTGCATGCGCCGCTCCTGCTGCTCGCACTCGTGTTCGATTTCTATGCCTTCGTGCAAGGCGATCTGCCGAGCTATCCGATCGCCTTCGTGCTGGTGACGAGCTCCTGGGACGAGATACAACAGTTCTTCGTGCTCTGGCAGTACCAGCGACTGCTCTGGGCCGCGCTCGTCGTTGTTCTGGTCTATGCAGGGGTCGCGCTCAGCTTGGCGCGGCTTAATGCCGTCGTCGACTTCAGGCAGCGGGCGGTGCGCCGCGGCGCGATCCTGAGCTTCGGCCTGCTCGCGGCGATCGCGGCCAGCAAACCCGTCGAATTCGTCACCGGGCTTGCCGACAACCCGCTGATCGCCACCGCGGTATTCCTTCGCGAACCGCTCGCGGAGGCGAAGCTCACGGTCCGGGGTGCTTTGGACGACAAGATCCCGTATCGGGCTGCCCGAGTCGCCGGAGATGCCGTTCATATTCTGATCATCGGGGAGAGTTCGCGGCGCAACTCATGGTCGCTGTACGGTTATGGTCGGGCGACGACACCCTATCTACAGTCGATTGCCAAGGAGCTCGTGTTCTTTCGGAACGCCGTGAGCGACGGCAACACGACGGTTTGCGCCGTGCCGATGCTGTTGACCGGCACGGCTCCCGATGATTTCGATGGCCGCCATTTTCGCGGTAATCTCGTCGATCTCGCCAAGGAGGCCGGTTACTACACGACCTGGCTCGTCAATAACGACGCCTCGATTTCCTACATGCTCGGGATGGCGGCCGACACCGCCGTCTATCCGCACTCGGCCGAAGTGAGCATTCTGCGCACGTCCCCGCCCGACGGCGTCCTGATCGACGCATTCAAGCGCCAGCTCGCCCGTCGCGGCGTCGCGCAGTTGATCGCCATGCATACCTTCGGTTCGCATACCGGCTATTCCTACCGCTACCCGCCTGCATTCGTTAAATTCGGTCGCAAGGGCCATCCCGCATTCGTCGGAGCGTCCGATCAGGAATTGCTCGATACTTACGACAACAGCCTGGTCTACATGGATTGGTTTCTGCAGCAAATCATCGAGGCGGTCCGCATGCTGCCGGTGCCGGTGACGGTCACCTATGTGTCGGATCATGGCGAGGAACTGCCATCCCTCGACGGCGAGAGCGGTCATGGTTTTCCCACCTACACCAAAGGCGCGTTCGAAATACCCGCCTTCGTTTGGATCAACGACGCGTTCAAACAGGCAAATCCGGGCAAGGTGGCGGCCTTGGGCTTGAACCGTGACAAGCTGATCCGGACCCATGATTTCTTCTACTCGCTCGCCGACGTCATGGGGATCCGCTGGCCGGGCTACGTAGCGCAACGTTCGTTTTGGTCCGCGAGCTTCTCCCCGGACGCCCGCGACGGATTTTTTGCGGCGGGAAGGCGCGTGCCTGCGCCGGTGCCGGATTGAACGTCACGGCATGCGAATCGATCTGGCTCAGCGTCGTGATTCCCTCTTACCGTGGGGAGCAGTGGATCGATATGGCGCTTGCCTCGATCGCGCGTGAGCGCGCCCCGGGGATCGAAGTCCTGTTGATCGACTCCGGCCCCTCCGGCGAAACGCGGGCACGGGCCGCCGTCTTCGCCGACCGGCTCCGCATCCGCATTCTCGATCGTCCCGATCTTTCCTCCTGGCAAGCCAAGACCAACTTCGGGGTGGAGTTGGCCGAGGCGACCCACGTGTGCTGGCTGGGGGTCGACGACATCTGGTTGCCGGGGCGTGCCGCGACAATTCGGGCGTGGATACAAGAAGACCCAACCGCCGCTCTGCAAATCGGTCCTTGCGCGATCATCGATGCGCGCGGACGGCATCTCGGGACGTGGCGCTGTCCGCTGCCCTCCCACCGTGAACTGTCTCCGGCGTTCGTGACCGAACGCCTGTTGGTGCAAAATTTCATCGCTGCGCCCGCGCCGGTGTTTCGCAAGGATGCCTGGATCGCCTGCGGCGGTGTCGACGAAACGCTCTGGTATACGGCTGACTGGGACGTGTGGCTCAAGCTCGCAGCGCTCGGTCCGACGCATTATCGAGATCTGGTCACGGTCGGATTGCGCATCCATCCGGGCTCGCTCACCGTGACCGGCAGTCTCGATGCGGCTGATTTCCGCGGGCAAATGGACACCGTCCTCGCCCGGCACCTGGCCCAAGTCGCACCCGCTTCACGGCGCGGCATCGAAAGGCTGGCGCGGGTGTCGATTGCCGTGAATATCGGCCTTGCGTTGGCCGCGCGGGGTCGCTACCGGTGCTTGGTGGCGGCGGCGTTCGACGTTGTGTGCTTGGGTCCGGTCGGTATCTGGCGATACTGGCGCGCCTCGCGGCTGGCGGAGCGTGTGCTGCCGCGACTGAAGGCGAGATGGGCGGGCGCCTTGTGAGCGTCGGTGCCCTCGTTCGCGGGCTGTTCGGCCCGCTCGAACCGCGTCTCGCCGATGCTTATCGAGCGATTTACCTGGACGTCGACGCACTGGTCTCCACGGAAGCGCGCGTCGGGCCCTGGTGGAATAATCTGGCGTTCGTGTGCACCCGTCTACAGGGAATTCAAGCTGACGCAGGTCACGCCGATCGTGATCAACACGACGCCCAGCCACTGCCATGCGGTCAGGGACTCTCCGTACAGGCCCCAAGCACAGAGCGGCATCAAGAGATAGAAACCGGCGCCGACGCCGGCTGCGGCAACGCCGAGCTTTTCCCTCGAAATCAGCAGCATCCAGAGAAAGTAGCCGAAGGCTTGCACGGCCAGTGAGGCGTACATCCACGGGGAGGCGATCGCCTCCGCAAGAAAGCGCGGCAACGTCGCGAAGCTCGGGCGGCCTGCGAGCGTCGACAAGGCGTATTTGAGCAGGAGCTGTCCAAGCACTGCGTTGACTGCAACGGCAAGGATCAAGAGTTTTGTGGGCATGAGGTAAGTCAATCGATCTCGATGAACCCGAGCAAGAAGCCTCCGAATATGATCTGCGTACCGACGGCGATGCTCATGACCGCCGGTATCGTGATCCGCATCATTTCACTCGGCACCAGCGGACCGAACGCGGTATGACCCCACTGTACGATCGCGTACGCTGCGCCGCCCAGACCCGCACCTGCCAGGCACGCACCGACGACTATCGCGATGTCGAGCGATGCCCAACGCAACAGCGTCTCCGGCAGTCCTTGCGCAATGCTCAATTGCATTCTCCGGGCAATCGCGAGCGCGAACAAGCCGAAGAAAGTGATCTGCACACCGAGCAGGGCGGCGATCGCGAAATACAAGAGGCTGTTGATGTCCAGCGTGAACAGGCCGGGAACCCGCCAGGGCGCCCGCATCAGGACCGCGGTTCCGAGCAGTCCGGCTGCGCTCAAGGTCAAACCGGGATAGAGGAACAGCCATTGCGGGCTGCGCAGCAGCATGTAACGCAAGTGCCGCCAGCCATCGCGCCAGGGTCGAAGATGCGGTGCGCGCCGCCGACCATCCGGGCTCAGCGTGGTCGGCACTTCGGCGATCCTGAGTTTCGCAAGCGATGCCTTGACGACCATTTCGCTCGCGAATTCCATGCCGGCGGCACGCAGATTCAAATCGAGGATCGCCCGGCGGCCGAAGCCGCGCATGCCACAATGGAAATCGCCGACCGGCGATGAAAACAGCGTTCGACCGATGAACGAGAGCGCGGGATTGCCGAGATAGCGGTTCAACAGAGGCATCGCGCCCGGGCGTATGCCGCCCTGGAAGCGATTGCCCATGACGAGATCGAATCCCCGTCGGAGACGATCCAGGAAATCATCCAAGTTGGTAAAATCATAGGAATCGTCCGCATCGCCCATGATCACATAGCGTCCCTGCGCCGCTTCGATGCCGCCCAACAGTGCCGCGCCATAACCCTTGTCGGCAACTTCGACGACCCGGGCGCCGGCGGCGGCGGCGAGAGCCCGTGAGCCGTCGGTCGAACCATTGTCGGCGACCAAGACCTCGCCCGCGATGCCGCGCTTGTGTAAATAGGCCAGCGCCTTGGCGATGCAAACCTGCACGGTCAGTGCCTCATTGAGGCAGGGCATCAAGATGGTCAACTCGAGCGCGGGGCCGGCGTCCTGTGCAGCCGCCGCAGCCGCGGCATCCGGCATGAGCGATGCTCGCGTCATGGAGCTGCCCGCCACAGGCTGCCCCGCGCATCGCTGAGCTGCGGCAGATAGCCCGGCAATGCACTCGCCATCAAGCGTCGGTCCGCGGCCGCGCCGAAGCTCATCAGCGTGATCAGGTGGTCGTCGCCAGGCATGTTTTGAATCATGTCCCAGGTATAGAGACCGCGTTGGAACCGGACGAACACGACCCATTTTCCTCCGCCCGGGGCAGGTATCTTTTGCGCGAGATGGCGAGCGATGATGGCATCAACCTGTCCGAAGCGCAGGCCCGTGCTGAAAATCGTGCTGAGCAGCGCAAGGCTGCCGACCCACTCACGCCAAACCCGGCCACGCGGCGAGTCCACGGGCTGGCGCGCAACGAATGCCGCGGCGAACAAAGGCAGCACCATCCAGGCCGAGTGAAAGTATCGATAACCCCAGCCATGGCCCTGATCGAACGGTACGAACCAATAGACCGCATAGGTCAGGCCGGCGGAGGCGGCCAGCAGGCACACGGGACCGCGCAAGAGGCGTAGGCCACCCGCCGCGACCAGCAGCAAGCCGGGCATGCTCCAGATCCAGATTTTCCAGGTCGCGTACCATTTGGCGCGAAGCACCTGGTAATCCGGTATGCGAAAGGCTTCGCCGACCATGTGCAAGAAGGCCGTCGCGATGCTCGAGGCCTGCGGCGCGAGCACCACGGGCTGGGGGGCTACTATCGTCGCGAGGTACAGCGGCCAGGCGCAGCCCACGACGACACCGATGGGCAGGTACCCGATGGCGACCGCGAGCAGTGCCGGCCAACGGCGTCGGGCGAGGCTGAGCCATAGCAGCCAGGGGATCGCGAACAGAGCATGCGGAACCGGATTGTGCAGCACCAAGGCCCAGCCACCCAGAACGCCCGCACAGAAGGCACGCGAAGGACGGCCGTCGAGCAGCAGCCACGCAAAGCTTAAGTTGCACAGCAGATGCGCGGGCATCGAATAAAACGACAAGGCATTGACCGTGAATTCGGGCGACGCAAGGGCCAGTAGCACGACCCAACCGCCAGCCTCGCGGCTCTGGAAATAGCGGACCGCGAACGCGTGCAGCAGCAGCAGCGTCGCGCCGCTCAGCACGGGGTTCAGCAACCAGGGCACGCCCGCCCACGCGAAGGGCGCGAGCAATGCCGCGAACCCCGGCCAGTACATCGACGCGATCCGGCCCGTCGCCGGGTCGACCGCAAAAAAATAATTGCGAAATCCAGGTGCGACCATGCGATCGAGCAGATCCGCGGGCAACAACCACGACAAATGGCCTCGGGCGAGGGCCTGCGCCTGGGCCAGTTGCGCCGACTCGTCCAGGGCGAACGGAGTCGCGTGGTAAATCCATTTCGCGCCGATCGCGAACACGAGGCCCGCGACCACGGCGGTTGCCATGGGCCGGTCGGCGATCGCGAGCGCGAGCCGGGCGCCATAGGCGCGCACTCCCGGGGATGCCGCGACCAGCAGCACGATCCCGACCTGCAGCGCCGCCCCCCAATCGTCGGTGAAAATGAACAAACGATCGAAGATCGCATAGTCCAACGGCGGTTTCCCGGCACGCCCAGCCAGGTAAGTCTGCAGCCAAGCGAGGGCGCCGAGGCCGCCGGTCGCGAGCGCGAACGGCAGGCTCGCCGGCGCGTACCGCAGGGACCTCATGAGTCGGCGGTCGGCGTGGATTCGCCCTGCAGATGCCGGGCGAAGAATCGCAGGATCGTCGCGTACGCGTGCCGGCCGTCATGCTGCCGCGTCAGCCCGTGTTTCGCGCCCGGATAAACCATGACCTCGAAGGGCTTGCCGAGGTCCTGCAAGCGGCGAAACAGCTTGGTGCTATGCAAGAACAGCACGTTGTCATCGGCCATGCCGTGCATCACGAGCAGTGCGCCCTGCAAATCCGGAACGTAAGGAAGGACCGCACTGGCGGCATAGCCTGCGGCGTTATCCGCCGGCGTACCGAGGTAACGCTCGGTGTAGTGCGTGTCGTAGAGCGTCCAATCCGTGACCGGTGCGCCGGCGACGCCTGCGTGGAAGATTTCCGGCGCCTTGCACATCAACATCAGGCTCATGTATCCGCCATAGCTCCAACCCCAGACCCCGATGCGCGCAGCATCGACGTAGCTCTGGGCCGCCAGCCAGCGCGTCGCCGAGACCTGGTCGGCGACCTCGATGTGCCCAAGTTTGCCGCGAATCGGCGCTTGAAATTCGACGCCGCGGAAGGCGCTGCCGCGGTTGTCTACCTGCAGAACGACGTAGCCGGCGCGCGTGAGAATTTGCGTGAAAGAACTGCCGGTCCACATATCGAGTACGCGTTGGACGCCGGGGCCGCCGTAAACGTCCAGGATCGCCGGATGGCGTTTGCCGGGATCGAAGCCGGCCGGTTTGAACAGGCGGTAATGCAGGGCCTGCCCGTCCGCGGCCGCGAGCACTCCGAACTCCGGTATGGAATTCGTGTTCGCATACGGCGCATCGGGATGGTGCTCGTCGAGCCGATTCTCGAGCAAGTAAGCGATCAACGACCCGTCGATCCGGTGCAGGGCAACCCGCGGCGGTTGCGCGCGGCTGGTGAACTGGTCCAAGAAGAACTGACCGCCAGGCGCGATCGTGATCGCATGCACGCCGTCCTCGGGCGTGATCCGTTGCGGTTCTGCACCCGGTTCGTCGTAAAGGGAGACCCGGTAGAGCTTGCGGCTCGTCGGGCCGTCGCGCGTTGCCGTCAAATACAGCAGACCTCGCGCCTCGTCGACCCACTTGATCGCGCGCCCGCGAAAATCGTCGACGCACCAATCTCCGGCCGTCAGCTGCCGGATCAAGCGACCGTCATTGGCATACAAATAGAGGTGCTGCCGGCCGTCGCGCATCGACGCCCAGATGAACTGCGGCGATTTCTTCAGGAACGTCAGTTCGTCGTGTAGTTCGACCCAGCTGTTGCTGGTTTCGCTGAGGATCGTCGTGGCGAGGCCGCTCGCTACGTCGACGAACAGGAGGTCCAGCCGACGCTGATCCCGGCTCTGACGCTGTACGGCGAGCGTCCGGCCGTCAGGCAGCCAGTCGACGCGTGCGAGGTAATATTCGTCCGCGCCGAGATCGAGCCATCGTGCAGCGCCTGACGCGAGCTCGGCGACGCCGAGAGTCACCCTGGCATTTGCCGCGCCGGCGGACGGGTAGCGCTGTGTGAAGGTGACGACGTTATCGGCCGCGATCTCGAAGCGCTGCGTCACGGGAACGGGCGTCTCGTCGACCCGGGCGAAGGCGATGTAGCGGTCGTCGGGCGACCACCAATAGCCGCTGCTGCGTCCCATCTCCTCCTGGGCCACGAATTCCGCGAGCCCATATTTGATGGGACCCTCGCCGTCCGCGGTGATCGCAATTTCAGCGTCTGCCGCGAGTTCGAAAACCAGGAGGTTTTGGTCGCGCACATAGGACACGTAACGTCCGCGCGGGGAGATCTTCGCGTCGGTCGCGAAGCCGCGCGCCGCACCGATCTCACGCAACGCGAGTGCCGCCGGCGCGTCGAGATCGAGGTAAAACAGCTTGCCGCCGCTCGGAAACAGCAGAGCATTGCCCGAGGCCGCAAATGAATATTCGAGAATCCCGGAGAACGCCGCGAGGCGTCGACGTTCCCGCTTGCCGATTTCCTCATCGGACAGCGGTTGCGAGGCGGACGCCAACGATTGCGCGGCCACGAGCCGTTGCGCTCGGGCCTCGGCGACCCGGTACTCCCAGAGATCCAGGGTGTCCTTGTGCTCCTCGCTACCGCGCAGATACGTGACGCGTGCGCCGTCGGGCGCGATCTGCAGCCCCATGATCGTGGGCCCCGCGAGGGCAGGGGCGTCGAACAGGCGATCGATCGACAGTCGGACGGCGCACGGTGCCGAATCGCTCATGCAGCGTTCATTGCTCGGGCGGCGTTGCGGGCTGCGACTCCCCTTCCATGCCCGGTTCTTCGTCGGCGGGAATCGCGTGCTTCTCGCTGAGCCAGGCGCCGAGATCGATCAGGCGGCATCGGTCACTGCAGAAAGGCCGATACAGCGACTCGGCCGACCATTCAACGGCGCGCCGGCAAGTGGGACATTTCACGGTCGCGGGCAAGGCGTTCGTCCGCGCCGGTCACGTGCAGCAGGTCAGCAGGAAAGGCACGTCCACCTCGACGTGGACGGGGCGTCGCGCAGCATCCGTCCAATTCAAGAAGCGTATCGTGCAGCGATGCTGATTGCCGCTGATCTCCGGGAACAGGTCGGTATCGGCAGGCAGCGTGATGCGCACCAACTGGCAGGCATTCTCGCGGTCGAACTGCAGTTGGAACACGCCGCCCGCCGCCGTCTCGGGCTTGCGGCGTGCGTTTTGGCGCGTGAGCCAGAGCAACTCCGCGATGCTGTCGCACAAGGGCCGGATCAAGGCGAGCCAGTTATTGAACTCCGCCGCGCGCACTTCCGGCGCCCGGTTGAGCCAGTAGGAATAATCGGGCAGATCGAAGTCGCAGGTACCGCCCGGAATCGCGCTGCGGTGTTTGATCGCGCTGAGGAACTCAGAGTCACGCAGCGGTCCCATGAAATTGCCGCCGACATTCGACAATTCCTCGCGCAGCTGCGTGAGATTAGCGAGCAGCGATTTCAAACGGCTGGGATCGACGCCGCTCTTGGTTTGATATTCCCGCAGCAGGTGCACGTGGCGCTCGAGTTCCTTGAGCACATCGCTGCGCGAATCGCCGCGGGCGGTGATCGCGAGGATCTCGAGCAGGCTCGCAACCGCCGCGCGTGCACTCCAGGCATTCGGCATCTCGCTGTGATAAGTCGCCTGCGTGTAGAGAAATTCGAGGCGCAGGAACGTGCGCATGCGCTCATTGAGCGGTTGTTCGTAGACGACCGGTGCCGGTTCGGGTGCGGCGTCCGTGATGGGGTCCAGATTCGAGTTCATCTCCGTATTCTGAGCCAGAGACTCCGGTGGGTAAACCCGGTTCAAGGGGAAAATGCGGCCGCCAACTCGAGATAGCGCTCGTGCAGACGATCCACCGCGAGCCGCAGTTGCGCCTCGCTGCCGAAGTTGGGCAACAAATCATCGGCAAGTGCGGCGCGTTCCGCGCGACTCGCCTGCGCCGCCAGAATCGCACGCGCCTGGTCCGGCGAGCCGCCGTCGCGTCGCACGAGTCGTGCGATTTGCTCGGCCTCGTCGGCGTCGACGACCAGGATCCGGTCGACGCGGCTGGGCTCGCCGCGGAGCCGGCCCTCGATCAGCAGCGGGATCGCAAGAACGAGATAAGGCCCGGCGCTCGAGTCCTCGCGCCGCTGCATCTCGGCCCGGATCAGCGGGTGCAGGATGGCTTCGAGATCGCCTCTTGCCACGGCATCGGCAAACACGAGATCGCGCAGCCGGCGACGCTCGAGCGTCCCGTCGTCGGCCAGTACGCCGGGCCCGAAGCGCGCAAGCACAGCGGCAAGGCCCGGTGTTCCCGCGGCGACGACCGCGCGCGCGGCCTCGTCGGCATCGACTACGGGGACCCGCAGTTCCGCAAAGCGCCGGGCCACCGTACTCTTGCCGCTCGCGATGCCGCCGGTCAGACCGATGCGCAGCGGCCGGGCCAAGACTGCTAGGGCCTCAATCCGGTCACGTGCAAATAGCCGCCGATCAGCGTATCCCCGTACAGCATCGCGATCCAACCGGCCGCCGCGAGATATGGCCCGAAAGGCATCGGCGCCGCGCGGTCTCGACCGCGCAGCGCGATCATCGCGATGCCGAGGACTGCGCCGGTCGCGGCAGACAACAGGATCACGAGCGGCAGGACTTTCCAGCCGAGCCAGGCGCCCAAAGCCGCGTAGAGTTTGAAATCGCCATAGCCCATGCCTTCCTTGCCGGTGACGAGTTTGAACGCGTGAAATACCAGCCATAGGCTCGCATAACCCGCGACCGCGCCGAGGATCGCATCGCGCGGCGCGACCGGCAGCGCGACACCCGGTTGCGCGCCGATGACCACGGCGGCAAGCAATCCCGCCCAGAGCAAGGGGAGCGTGATGTCATCGGGCAGCAGCTGGTGATCGATGTCGATGCCGGTCAGCGCGATCAAGGCCCACGTCAGCAGCAAGGCGCACGCGGCCCCGATCGTGACGCCGAAATGCCAGGCGACCGCCGCGGAGAGCACGGCGGTCGCGAGTTCGACGCCGGGGTAGCGGGCGGAAATGCGTGCACGACAGGCTGCGCAGCGGCCGCGCAGTACCAGCCAGCTCAGAACCGGCACGTTCTGCAAGGCCGTGATCGGTGCGCCGCAGGCCGGGCAGGCGGAGCGCGGGCGCAGCAGGTTGAAGTCGCGCGTCGACGCTGCGGCGGGTGCAACGGCGGCGGGTGCAACGGACGCGCCGGCGGGGTCGGTCTGCACGAGGTCCGCTGCCTGCGCGCGCCACTCGCGGTCCAACATGATCGGCAGCCGATAGATCACGACGTTCAGAAAACTGCCGACCAAGAGACCGAGCACGAATACGGTCCCGACGAACAGCAGCGCGCTGTCCGACAAGATCGAGACGAGATCTGCGAACATCGGATCCGCGGCAGATGGCCTTAAACGACCGAACCCAACTTGAAGATCGGCAAATACATCGCGATGACCATACCGCCGACGAGTACGCCGAGGATGGCCATGATCAGGGGTTCGAGCAGGCTCGACATGCCGTCGACCGCCGCGTCGACCTCGGCCTCGTAGAACTCCGCCACCTTCGCCGACATGGCGTCGAGGGAACCAGATTCCTCGCCGACGGCGATCATCTGCACGACCATGTTGGGGAACAGGCCGGTGTTTTCCATGGCGCGCTGCAGGCGCTGACCCGTTGCGACCTCGTCCTTCATGCGCAGCGTGGCTTCCTGGTAGACGATGTTACCGGTCGCGCCGGCGACCGACTGCATTGCTTCGACGAGCGGCACGCCGGCAGCGAACATGGTCGACAGGGTGCGCGCGAAGCGAGCGATCGCCGCCTTGACCATGATGGGACCGATGATCGGGAACTTGAGCAGCATACGGTCCACGTTGCGCTGCAGGGTGCGCGAGCGTTTGTGGAAATAGAAGAAGGCATAAAAGGCGCCGCCCGTCAGCATCGCCATCCACCAGCCCTGCGCCTGCACCAGGCGCGAGAGATTCACGACCATCTGGGTGAAGGCGGGAAGTTCGGCGCCGAAGCCCTTGAACAGAGACTCGAACTGTGGGATCACGAAAATCAGCAGGATGATCGTCACGACGACCGCCACGATCAAGACCGCGGCCGGGTAGAACAAGGCCTTCTTGATCTTTTTCTTCAGGGCCTCGGTCTTTTCCTTGTAGCCGGCGATCTTGTCCAGCAAGGTCTCCAAGGCGCCGGCTTGTTCGCCCGCTTCGACGAGGTTCACGAACAAGTCGTCGAAGTACAGCGGATGCTTGGCGAGCGATTCCTTGAGCGTGCTGCCGCCCTCGACGTTTGCCTTGATGTCCAACACCAGTCGTTGCATGGCCGGCTTTTCGTGACCGTTGCCGATGATCTCGAACGACTGGACCATCGGGATGCCGGCCGCCATCATCGTCGCGAGCTGACGGCTGAATACGGCGATGTCTTCGTTCGACACCTTGCCGCCGCCGCGGGTGCTCGAACTCTTGACGCGCGTGGCAGCGACCCCTTGGCGGCGCAGATCGGCGCGCAACGCGGCTTCGTTGGCTGCAATCGCCTTGCCGCGCACTTTGTTGCCGCGCTTGTCCTTGCCCTCCCAGATGAACTGGGTGTCCTTTTTCGCCGCAGTCGCCGATACAGCCATACCTAAAACCTCGCAGTCACACGCCCTAGTCGATCGTGACGCTGTTGATTTCTTCCAGACTCGTCAATCCGTTCCGGACCTTTTCGAGTCCCGAGCGGCGCAAATTCCAGATACCGTCCTTCGTCGCCTGGTCGCCGACATCCATCGCGCCGCCGCCTTCCATGATGATGCGTCCGATACGCTCCGTGACGGGCATCACCTGATAGATGCCGACACGGCCTTTGTAACCGTCGGTGCACATGCTGCAGCCGACCGCCTTGTAGACTCGAATGCCGGCTTGAATGTCCGGCTCCTCGAAGCCTTCCTTGCGCAGGGCCTCGGGCGGGATTTCGATGGGTTGCTTGCAATTGCTGCACAGTTTGCGTGCGAGCCGCTGCGCGATGATCAGGCTCACCGAAGTCGCGATCGCATAGGGCTTGACGCCCATGTCGACGAGGCGGGTCAGGGTTTGCGGGGCATCGTTCGTGTGCAGGGTCGAGAGCACCAAGTGGCCGGTTTGCGAGGCTTTGATCGCGATTTCGGCGGTCTCGAGATCGCGAATTTCGCCGACCATGATCACGTCCGGATCCTGACGCAGGAACGCGCGCAGCGCGGCCGCGAAGGTCAGACCCACTTTCGGATTGACGTTCACCTGATTGATGCCGGGCAGATTGATTTCCGCCGGATCCTCCGCGGTCGAGATGTTGCAGTCCTCGGTGTTCAAGATGTTGAGGCCCGTGTAGAGCGACACGGTCTTGCCGCTGCCCGTGGGTCCGGTGACGAGGATCATGCCCTGCGGCTTCGCGAGGTAACGCAGATACGTTTCCCGCTGTACCGGCTCGTAGCCGAGGGCGTCGATGCCGAGCATGGCGCTCGACGGGTCGAGGATACGCGTGACGACCTTTTCGCCGAACAAGGTCGGGCAGGTGCTGACGCGAAAATCGATGGAGCGCGTCTTCGAGAGGCGCATCTTGATGCGGCCGTCCTGCGGAACGCGCCGTTCGGCGATGTCGAGCCGCGACATCACCTTGAGACGGGCCACGAGTTTGACCGCGAGCTGCACCGGTGGCAGCGCGACCTCCTTGAGCACGCCGTCCAAACGGGTGCGGATCCGGAAAATTTTCTCGTAGGGCTCGAAGTGAATGTCCGAGGCGCCCTTCTTGATCGCGTCGAGCAGGATCTTGTTGACGAAACGCACGATGGGCGCGTCTTCCACGTCGTCACGGGCGAGCGCATCCGCGTTCGGATCCTCGTCCCCACCCGTGATCTCGAGGTTCTCGAGGTCGAAGTCGTCGTCGGTCAGGCTGGGCATGACCGCTTCGGCTTCGTTGATCGCCCGATCGACGGATTTTTGTAGCTTGTCGTCTTCGACGACGACGAATTCGATGCTCATCGACGTCTGGAAGCGAATCTCGTCGAGGGCATGCAGGTTGGTCGGGTCCGCGACCGCGAGGAACAGACGCTTGCCGCGGCGCATCAGCGGCAGGACGCGGTGTTTCGTCAGGAGCTTGTCGCTGACCAGACGCACGGACTCGGGATCCGGCAAGATCGAGTCCAAATCCAGCAAGGGGACGCCGAACTCGTGCGAAGCTGAAATCGCGATATCGCGTGCCGTGGCCAGCTTGCTGTCGACCAGGTGAGTGACGAGGCTCGCGTGCTTTTCCTTGGCACGCACGATGGCATTCTGCATCGCCGTCTCGTCGAGCAAGCCATCCTGGACCAAGCGTTGCGCCAGGCCGCCGAGGCCGCTGCGCGCCGTCCCCGGGATCGATGGTGCTAACACGTTCTCAGTCATGGGCTTAGGCGCTTCTCAAGGAAAATAAAGTGGGCAACCGCACATTATGTTCGCACATCCCGGCGTGCGGGCTGCGTGATATCGGTCCCATTATCACGGTCGCGCGAAGAAGGTAAAGCCGTCGCTATTCGGGGTCAACCGGCGCCAGGCTCGATGACCCCTACCCGCCAAGGATCAGGAATGACAGCTCGCGGGCAGGTATTGGGCAACGACGGAGGTCGCGACTGCACCGCTCATCGTCACACCCGCGGGCCGCGTTGCCGAGCCGCAGACCCAGATCACGTCGCCGGCAGTGTCGGTGCCCGGGTTCAGTGCCAACGTGCTGTTGCTAATCTTCGCGTTCGCTTGATTGCCATAGGTGATAACCACTGCGCCGCCCGTGCTGACCAAGACGCTCGTTACGTATTTTCCGGAGGTTGCACCGGTGACGCCGACAGCGCCCGCGCCACCTGTGGCGCTTTGAGTCGTCGGGAAGCTGCCATTGAACGCGAAATATTCGCCGACCAGAGACTCCCAACTATCTGCGAGTGAAAGACCCTCGCTGACTTGCGCGCGGATCGTGTAGTTCTGATAAGCGGGGATCGCAATCGCGGCGAGAATTCCGATGATCGCCACGACGATCATCAACTCGATCAGCGTAAAGCCTCTGTGAATGCGGCTCACGGAAAACTCCTAGTTAAGTCGATTCAATCCAAATTTGCCTAAGATACCTGATTAATCGTCTTGCTTCGTCAAGGAAGCCCCTCGAGGAGAGGGGCTTCTGCCGCTGGTCCCGCGGGCGGACGAGCAGAATCGCGCTTTACGAGTGGCAGGAAGCCGGCAGGTACTGCGCCACGACGCTCGAGCTAACCGTGGTGCCCATGGTCACACCGGTCGGGACCGCAGACGAACCGCAGACCCAGATCACGTCGCCGGCCGAGTCGGTGCCCGGGTTCAGAGCCAACGTGCTGTTGCTGATCTTCGCGTTCGCTTGGTTGCCGTAGGTGATAACCACTGCGCCGCTCGTGCCGACCAAAACGCTCGTCACATACTTGCCCGAGGTCGCGCCCGTGACGGCGATAGCGCCTGTGCCACCCGTCGTGCTGTTCGTGGTGGGAAAGCTGCCATTCTCGGTGAAATACTCGGCAATGGCCGTTTTCCAGCTATCGGCGAGCGACAAGCCTTCCGTCACTTGGGCGCGGATGGTGTAGTTCTGATAAGCGGGGATCGCGATCGCGGCCAAGATGCCGATGATCGCAACGACGATCATCAATTCGATGAGGGTGAAACCCTTTTGGACTTGCTTAAGCATTGATGGACTCCTGGATTGAAAAAAACGTTCGACAAAATCTGCATGGCAACGGCTTTCGCCCGTGATAGCTTTAAAGCAAGCCCTGTGCCAAGCGGCTCTGCGGTGCGATAAACGCTTGATCGGCAAGGGTTATCGCCGACAGTATCGGCGGGAATAGACATAAAAATGTCGTTGAGTCGCGTCACTTAAGGCCGTGCGGGTCACGGACTGACAATTTTTGTCAGTCGGCGACGCCAGCCATCAGGCAACCTCGTCGACTGCCTCGTGGTAGGCGTCCTCGGCATTGATGCCCCAAATCGCGGCTTTGCCGGCGCCCCGGCCGAGGATGGAATCGACCGCCGCGTTCGCCGCCAGCATCGAGTGATCCTGATTGTTGTAGCGGTGCATGCCGTTGCGTCCCACCGGGTAGAGATTCGCGTAACGATCCAGGTACTCGCGAATCCGGCCGAAGCGGGTGTATTCGCCGAAATAAGCGGGATAAGCCTTGGGCACGCGCACCACCGTGCCGTCGAGTACGTCGCTGCGCTCGAGCATGCCGATTTGCTCGAGTTCCGCGGCCGCGAAATCCAGAAATCTGCCGTCTTGCATGGACCAAAGCTCGTCGCCTTCCCGGCAGAAATACTCCAGCCCCAACCAAATCTGGGCCGGATCCGCCACCATGGCGGGACTCCAATTATTGAATACCTGCAGCCGCCCGATCTTGACGTCGGGCTCTTGAATGTAGATCCAGTTGTCCGGCGGCATGCCGTTCTGACTGTGGCTCGTGTCCGCGCGGCCCGCGCTGCGGCGCATGCGGCGGACCAGCAGGCCCGCAGTCATGAAATCCCGATACGGTAACTGCTCGGCGATCCGGACTACGGATCCGTCGTCGGGGCGCAGCATCGCGGTCAGGTCCCGTACGGGCATCGTCGAAATGAAATAATCACAGGCGACACGCCGACTGGCGCCCGTGGCTTCGTCCCGAACCGTCACGGCGGTGATCTGCGTATCGCTGCGCTCCAGGGCCGTGACTCGCTGGCGCAGGCCGATCTCGCCGCCCAGCGCAGCAACGCGCTTTGCGACCTCCTCCCACATTTGCCCAGGCCCCAGTTTCGGATAGAGAAAGCGTTCGATCAGACTCGTCTCCGTGCGACGTTGCGCGGTATCGAGCCCGGACCGGAACGGGCTCTTGAGAGCGTGGGCCAAGGCTTTGGTCACCGACAGGCCCTTGATCCGCTGCGCGCCCCATTCGGCGGATATCTCCCGGCACGGTACGCCCCAGACCTTCTCGGTATAGTCCTTGAAGAACGTGCGGTACAGCCGCTCGCCAAAGCGATTGATCAAGAAATCCTCCAGAGAGGACTCCGGCTGGCGGCTGGATAGCCGCGCCTGGGTGTAACTGAGGCCGATTCTCGCGGTCTCGAGCAGGCCCATGTTGGCGATCGTGCCGGCGTTCAGTTTCAAGGGGTAATCGAAAAATCGCCGCCGGTAGAAGATGCGCGACAGGCGCTGACGGACCAGCATCACGGCGTCCGCGCCGGCGGGTGCAACCCGAGCGGGCGCGAAATCCCGCGACTCGCCTTGATAGGCGAGTTGCATCGGCGCGCCACCGGCGTCCATGGCGGCGACGGGCAGGATGTCCTGCCACCAGCGCATGACCCAATCGGACTTCGAAAAGAATCGGTGGCCGCCCAGATCCATGCGGTTGCCTCGATAAGCCACGGTCTTGGAGATGCCGCCGACTTGCTGGTCGGGGTCGAAGACCAGCGGTAGGAGGTCCGAGCGGCGCAACAGCTCGAGCGCCGCCGTGAGACCGGCCGGCCCCGCACCCGCGATCACGACGACCTTCGTAGGGCTAGGGGCTGCGGACATGGAAACGGTTCCTGACGAATAACAGCTGGCGACGGGAAATGAAGTTACACACGACCGTGCAGGCGGACGCAACACCTTTCGCCGCAAGATAGAACAAGTCCATGTACTTCATCGACCGCTTCACGGTCGGCCCGCGTCGGCGCGAACGCGATCGCAGTCATAGAGGTTCCAACCGGCCCAAGCTCCGGGAACCCGATGCGGAACGGGGTCGAAGCCCACGTTCTCGGGTGCTGCGACGAAGCCGAGAACCGGATCCCGGCAGATCTGCGCGAGGCTCGCGGCCGTCAATGGCCGCGAAGCGACCGATCGCTCGCCGCCGCTGGCACGCGCGCGCGCCAGCTGCGTCATGATCTTCCAATTCGGCTCCTCGACCGGCAGCAGCACCTCGGAGCGTCGTTGAATCTCCAGGGCCGTGCGCCGCGAGAACACCACACCCGCGGACTGGTCCGTCGACAAGTAGGCAGGCCGACCGAGCGTGAACCACACGAAGCTGCCGGCATCCTTGAATGCCGGTACGTAGACTGTGCCGGCCGGCGGAATCATCGCTCGCCAATCCGCGAACTCGCGAATTTCCTCGGGTAAACCGATCCGCGAGCGCAGCGGGAAACTCGACGGCAGCACCGCGACCAGGACGCCGACGAGACCGGCGAGGAGCGCCGGTGCAATCCATGCGCGGGGATTCGAGCTCAGTATCCAGAGCACGACCAAGATCAGCAGCATGCTCGGTATTCCCAGATCGAACACGGACCTGAGCCGGTGGCTCGCAGGGTAGCCGAAGGACGGCCCAACCGTGGGTCCGGTCAAGATCGTCCACGCCGTCGCGAGCGTCCAGATCAGCACGACGATGGCACCGCCGGCCGCCGCCCAATGCAACTCGAACTCGAGTCGCGTCGCAAGCCGCGCTCGCGCGAGCCAAATCGCCCCGAGACCGAGCAGGCAGCCGATCGCGACGGCGCCGCCGAAACACCAGGCTGACAGCCAGAGCAGGAGGCATAGCGGCCCGCACTTCTCGCCAGTCCAGAGGCGTGCGCCGGTCGGAGCCACCAGCAGCACACTGACCAGACTCGTGATCCAGACCCAGCGCCAGGCCTGCCCTTGCAACAGGATCGCGACCGGCCCGACGGTGCTCGCAATCCAGGCGACGAGCAAGCCCGCGGCGCCGACCAGCAGCGCGGCGAAGCTCAAGCGGCGGACCCGCGGATCTGTGACCACGGCATAGGTCACCCCTAAGCCAAGGAACGGTCGGGCGGTCGATTCCCAATCCCGGACCGACCAGAGTTGCAAGAACAGGAATTGGGAGCGTTCGCGCACGATCGCCTCCCAAGCGGGGTCCATGACCGTCACGAATTTGCCGAGCTCAGGACGGATCCAGGGTGCGCAGGCGATGCCCAGCGTCGCCAGGACGCCGAAGAGCGCGCCGGTCACCGCGAGACCGGTCGAGACCGAGAGGCACAGGAGCAGCAGCAAACCGGGCAGAGCCATCAAGGGGTGAATGGTGAGCGCGCCGACGACGAGTCCAAATCCCAGCAATCGCCGACCGCGCAAATGACAGGCGAGCGCCGCCAGCACCAGGAGTTCGGCCACCGAGCGTGCCGTGAGGTAGTCTTCGTCGTAGCGGAACACCGTCGCAGCGCCGTAGCTGCCGACCGTGGTCGCGAGCACCGCAACCGACAAGGAGCTGATTTCCCGGCTCTCGAACGCCCGCACGACGAACCACGCCGCGATCAGGAAGCCGAGGCTGCAGGGAATCCACAAAGTGAGCGCTGCGCGGCGGGCGTCGAGCAGAGCGATCAGCGCCGCATAGCAGGGCGTGAACAGGGTGTAGTCGTCCTGCGAGGTATTTTGCAGCGACAAGTCCGTTGCCAGCGCAGGATGGAGCCGCGCGAGTGCTTGAAAGGCATACAGTTGCGCATCCGAGCTCAGGCCCGCGTACTGATGCCGCAAGGCCCAGAGCACGGCCGCGAGGAGCGCGAGCAAGCCCAAATTCAATTCTGTCGGCCAGCGCAGCGTGCGTGGGGCCGCCAATGCCGGCGGAATTCGCAGGATCACTCGATGCCGAGCTTCTTGATGCGGTAGCGCAGCGCGCGAAATGACATCCCCAACACTTTTGCGGCCGCAGTCTTGTTGAAGCGGGTCTGTTCCAAGGCCTTGACGATCGCTTCGCGTTCCATGTCCTCGAGTTGCACGCCGAGTCCCGAGGCGGAGTTCGGCGGCGCAGAGTTCGCTCCGCTCGGCGCCGGCTCAGGTCCGCGAACCGTCGCAATGGGTGTCGGGCGCAATTGGATGTCCGCCACTTGCACCTCGCCGGTGGTGCTCAAGGTGATGGCCCGCTCGAGGATGTTCTCCAGCTCCCGCACGTTGCCCGGAAAGGAGTAACCCTCGAGCGTCGCGAGGGCCTCCTTGCTCAAGACCGGAATCGGAATTTTCATGCGTCGCCCGAGACGTCTCAGGACCGCCTCGGCCAGTTCCGGTACGTCCCCCCGGCGTTCGCGCAGCGAGGGAACACGCAGTTCGATGACGTTGACGCGATAGAACAGGTCCTCGCGAAATTTGCCCTCGGCCACGAGCTGCGACAAATTCTTGTGGGTTGCCGACAGAATGCGCACGTCGATGCTGACCTCTTGGTGATCGCCGATCGGGCGCACGGTTTTTTCCTGGATGACCCGCAACAGTTTCACTTGCATGTGCAGCGGCAGGTCGGCGATTTCGTCGAGAAACAGCGTGCCGCCTTCCGCGGCACGGATCAGACCCTCTTTGTCGCTGACCGCGCCGGTAAAACTGCCCCGCTTGTGGCCGAACAGCTCGCTTTCCATGAGCTCGGTCGGGATCGCGCCGCAGTTCACGGGCACGAAGGGCCCTTCGCGGCGCGGGCCGGACTGATGGATCAGCTTTGCGACCAGTTCCTTGCCGGTACCGGATTCGCCCGCGATATGCACCGGGGCCTGGCTGCGTGCGACGCGGGCGATCATCTCACGCAGATGCTGCATCGAAGTCGACGCGCCCAGCAATCGCGGCCCGAACACCACGGTGTCGCTGTCGCTCGTTTCCGAGAGCTTGATGGCTGTGGCGATGAGCTTGCGCAGCCCGGTCAAGTCCAAGGGTTTGGAGACGAAGTCGAACGCACCGAGCTTCAGTGCCCGGACCGCGGTTTCCATGCTGCCGTGCGCGGTGATCACGGCCACGGGCACCGTCGGCGTATAGGTCTGCATCCATTCGACGAGTTCCAAACCGTTGCCGTCGGGCAGTTGCATGTCGGTCAGGCACAAGTCGATCGGCTCGGCTTTGAGCAGCCGGTGGGCCATGCCGATGCCATTGGCAGTGCGCGGACTGAGATTCATGCGCTGCAACGTGATGGTCAGCAGCTCGCAGAGATCCGGTTCGTCGTCGACGATCAGTACGCTCGGTTTGGGCATCGATCTATTGTAAACGGCTGAGAGCCTGTCCGCGTATTCCCGTGGCAAATTGCACCGCGAGGCTACTCTTCCCAGCGCTGCGGATCCGTGAACACGATCCGAAAGACGCTGCCGCCGCCGGCGCGTTGTTCGTAAAGGAGGATCGCGCGATTCAATTGGCACAGCTCGCGCGCAATGAACAGTCCCAGCCCTGTACCGCCTTTGCGACCCGTGAAGAACGGCTCGAAAATCCGGTCCACGAATTCCGCTTCGATGCCGCCGCCACGATCGGCGACCTCGAGATAGGGGCGATCGTTCGCCTTGAGCCGCCCGATGCGGATCTCGACGCGCTGTCCGTCACGAGGTTCTCCGTACTTGCACGCATTGTCGCTCAGGTTCCAGACGACCTGATGGAGGTGACTTGGATCGAAGCGCACTTCCATGTCTTCGCCTTGCTCCTGCAGGCCGATCTCGGCCGTCGGCACTTGCATGGTCTCGGAGAACTCGAGCACGAAATCCTCCAACCATTCGGCCAGTTGCAGTCGCTCCGGCCGCGTTGCCTCGCGGCGCGACAGTTGCAGCACGTTGTTGATGATCGTGCTCACGCGCTCGGCATTGTTGCGGATGATGTCGGTGAGCCGTCGTTCCTCCGCGCCGATGCTCGGGCTTTCCGCGAGCAACTGGCCGGCGTGGCTCATGGCACCCACGGGATTGCGAATTTCGTGCGCGATACTCGCCGAGAGCCGGCCCAGGGCGGCCAGTTTGCTCTGTTGCACGCGTTCGGCCATGAGCGCGTTGTCCTCGAGAAAAATCAAGGTTGGACCCGGTGCCGGACCGCCGAGCGGCGCAAAATGCGGTTGGATCACCCGCGCTCCGTCCGCGGCGACGAAACTCGACGGCGGATGCGACTGGTCGCGCTCACTCTGCCGCCACGTACTCAAGGAATAAAGGAGGCGCGGTGAGACTTCGCCGAGCAGTGCGCTCGGAACGGCATGGACGTCGCCGAGGATTTGCGCCGCGGATTCGTTGATCAGCCGAATCCGGTCGCCGGCATCGACGACGAGCAGGCTTTCGCGCAAGTGTTGTACGATGTACTGCGACAAATCGGCGAGATTGGCGAGGTCCAGATCCTTTTGCCGGACCAGATCCTCGCTCTCGCGCATGCGGCTCGAGACCAGACTCGACGACGCAGCGATCACGAACAGTACGAGACCGAGGAGTCCCGCGGTTGCGTAAGACGTGCTGTCGGCGTGCTGCGTGAATCCCTGCCAGATCGTGTCGCCGAGCACGGCCAGTGCGGCGACGGCCGCGAGAAACAAGGCGCGGCGGTAATCGAGCAGGTAGGCGACACCGCCGACGGGTACGAGCAACAGCAGTCCCAAACCGCCGGCTACGCCGCCGGAGGCGTGCACGATCAGGGAGATCAAACCAATATCGACCGCAGCCTGCAGCAGCGTCTGCAGGCCGAAGGCCAAGACCCGGTTGCGTACGAGCACGGCGCAGATCACGCCGAAGGCCGAATAAAACAGCAGCGAGCCGAAAAAAGTGCGCGGATCGAGCAGGATCAAGCCGCGCGAACCGCCCACCGAGTACAGGCCCATCAAGGCGAGCGGCATGAAGATGCGATAGAGGCTGAGGAGCCCGAGCACGCGCCAATTGAGGGCGGACCGGGGGGTCGCGGGAGGCTCCAAATCCATGTTCAATGCGTCGTGCTCGTCGTGACTTTGCGCTGGGAGGGAGCTTAATTCAGAATACGCCGCCTGACGCGGACGGATCACTCGAGGATCTTTCATGAATTTGCACGAGTATCAAGCAAAACAACTGTTCGCGGAATACGCGATTCCCGTGCCGCGAGGCCTGGTCGCCGCGACGCCGGACGCGGCGGTAGCGGCTGCAAGCCAACTCGGCGGTGCACTGTGGGTCGTCAAGGCCCAGGTGCACGCCGGCGGTCGGGGCAAGGCCGGAGGGGTCAAAGTCGCCCAGGACCCAGGACAAGTGCGCAGCGCGACCGAGGCGATGCTGGGTACGGTGCTCGTGACCCACCAGACCGGTCCCGAAGGCCTGCCCGTGACCCAAGTCTACGTCGAACTGGGCGCGAAGATCGTGCGCGAGATTTATCTCAGCGTGGTGCTGAATCGGGAAGCGGGTCGCATCGCCTTCGTCGCTTCGGCAGCCGGTGGCATGGACATCGAGGAGGTCGCCGAGCACACGCCTGAGAAGATCATCCGCGTCAACGTGCATCCGACCGCAGGCTTGCAGGATTTTCAATGCCGCCAGATCGCCTTCGGCCTGGGACTCGAGGCGGCGCAGATCGCCCAGTTCGGCAAGATCGCCCAAGCGCTCTACCGGCTGTACCTCGACAAGGACGCAAGCCTGGTCGAGATCAATCCCTTGATCGTGACCGCAGACGGCGATTTGCTCGCCTTGGACGCGAAGATCAACATCGAGGACAACGCTCTGTTCCGGCATCAGGAACTCGCCGCCTGGCGCGATGTGACGCAAGAGGACGCGATGGAGCGCAAAGCCGCCGAACACGAACTCAACTATGTATCGCTCGATGGCAATATTGCCTGCATGGTCAATGGTGCGGGTCTCGCGATGGCGACCATGGATCTGATCCAGTTGCACGGCGGAGCGCCGGCCAATTTCTTGGACGTCGGCGGCGGCGCCACCAAGGAGCGGGTCAGCGCCGCTTTCAAATTGATCCTCTCGAACCCGCGGGTGACCGCGATTCTAATCAATATTTTCGGCGGCATCGTCCGCTGCGACATGATAGCGGAGGGTATCATCGCCGCGGTCAAGGAAGTCGGTGTCGACATTCCGGTGATCGTGCGCCTCGAAGGCACGAATGCACCGCGCGCGCGCGAGCTGCTGGCGGGCAGCGGTCTCGCCATCACGGCGGCCGGAGATTTGACGGATGCCGCGACCAAGGCGGTGAGCCTTGCGGGAGCGCAGCGATGAGCGTATTGGTCAACCAGTCGACGCAGGTCATCTGCCAGGGTTTCACCGGCAAGCAAGGGACATTCCATTCCGAGCAATGCCTGGCTTACGGCACGCGCGTTGTCGGCGGCGTGACGCCCGGCCGCGGCGGACAGAAGCACCTCGGTCTGCCGGTGTTCGACACGGCCAGGGACGCGGTCGCGGCGACCGGAGCGACGGTCAGCATGATCTATGTGCCCGCGCCCTACGCCGCGGATGCGATTCTCGAAGCAGCCGATGCCGGTGTCGAACTGATCGTCTGCATCACCGAAGGCATTCCGGTCAATGACATGGTGCGCGTCAAAGCGACGCTCGCGAGCTACGCGACGCGGCTGATCGGTCCGAACTGTCCGGGCATCATCACGCCGGGCGAGTGCAAGATCGGCATCATGCCGGGCTTCATCCACAAGAAGGGTCGCGTCGGCATCGTCTCGCGGTCCGGAACGCTGACCTATGAGGCCGTCTTTCAGACGACCAACAACGGGCTGGGCCAGAGCACCTGCGTCGGGATCGGCGGCGACCCCGTCAGGGGCATGAACTTCATCGACGTCCTCGCCTTGTTCGAACGCGATCCGCAGACCGAAGGTATCGTCATGGTCGGCGAAATCGGCGGCAGCGACGAGGAAGCGGCGGCGGCCTTCATTGCCGCGAACGTCACCAAGCCCGTGGTCGCCTATATCGCCGGCGTGGCTGCACCGCCCGGCAAGCGCATGGGGCATGCCGGCGCGATCGTCGCCGGCGGCAAGGGCACGGCCGAGGCGAAGTTCGCCGCGCTCGAGGCAGCGGGGATCACGACCGTGCGTTCGCCCGCGCAACTCGGCGCGGCGATTGCGCAGCGGCTCGGGCCGTCGACGGGGGGCTCGGGGTGAGCGACGCGCGGCGGCTGCGATGCGTGATGGCGCAGCTCAACCTGGTCGTCGGCGACATGGACGGCAACACCGCGCGCATCATCGCCGCCGCCCACGAGGCGCGAAGCAAAGCGCAGGCCGACGTCGTGATGCTGCCGGAACTCGCGGTCTCGGGCTACCCGCCCGAAGACCTGCTGTTCCATGCCGGCATGCGTGCGCAGGTCGCCCGCTCACTCGAGCGGCTCAAGACCGAGATTCACGGCATTACATTGATCGCCGGCTATCCGGAGTACGAGGGCGGGTACATCTACAACTCGGCGATCGTGATCCGCGACGGTCGTGTACTCGCGAATCATCGCAAAGCTTGCCTGCCCAATTACCGAGTATTCGACGAAAAGCGTTATTTCACGCCGGGTGTCGCACCCACGGTCTTCGAACTCGCCGGAATCCGCGCCGGGGTCCTCGTCTGCGAAGACGTGTGGGAGGCGGAGCCCGCGCGTGCGGCCAAGGCCGCGGGCGCCGAGGTGCTGCTGGTCATCAACGCCTCGCCCTACGAAGTCGGCAAACAGCAGCAACGCGAGGATCTCGTCGTGCGACAGCGCGTTCGCGAAGTGGGCCTGCCGGTCGTGTTCGTCAATTTATTGGGAGGCCAGGACGAACTCGTGTTCGATGGTAACTCGTTCGCTATGAATTCCGCCGGCGTCGTGAGCTCGCGCGCGCCGGCTTTTGCAGCGGGCTTGTTCACGGTCGATCTCGCGATCGGCAGCGATGGGCTGCCGAATCCCGTCCCGGGCGAGATCGTGCCGCTGCAGTCTCGCGACGAGAGCGTCTACGGTGCGCTGGTGCAGGGCACGCGCGATTATGTCGACAAACACCGCTTCCCCGGCGTCGTCATGGGCCTGTCGGGCGGCGTCGATTCCGCCCTGACGCTGTGCATCGCCGTCGATGCCCTGGGCGCTGACCGTGTGCACAGCGTTGCGATGCCGTCGCGTTACACCTCGCAGATGAGCAAGGAGGATGCCTCCGCACAAGCCGCGTGGCTGCACGTGCGACACAGCGAGATCTCCATCGAGGGCATGTTCGAGGCGACACTGGCCGCGCTCGAAACCGAGTTCGCAGGCCGCGCACCGGATACCGCGGAGGAAAACATCCAATCGCGTTGCCGCGGCCTGCTGCTCATGGGGATCTCGAACAAGACCGGCAGGATGTTGCTGACGACCGGCAACAAGAGCGAAATGTCCGTGGGCTATGCCACGCTCTATGGCGACATGGCCGGCGGTTTCGCACCGATCAAGGACTGCAGCAAGCTGCTGGTGTACCGGCTCGCGCACTGGCGCAACACACAGTCCGCGGCGATCCCTGCGCGCGTGATCGAGCGGCCGCCCTCGGCGGAGTTGCGCTTCGACCAGAAGGACACCGACAGCCTGCCGCCCTACGAAGTCCTCGACCCGATCCTCGAAGCCTTCATCGAGGAGGATCTGTCGGTGGAGGAGATCGTCGCCCGTGGCTTCGACCGGGCCACCGTGGGACGCATCCTCGATCTCGTCAAACGCAACGAATACAAACGACGTCAGGCGCCGCCGGGCGTGCGGGTCAGCGGCCGGGCATTCGGTCGGGATTGGCGCTATCCGATCACGAGCGGCTACAAGGCGCGGTAGCCGGGCGGCGCCTAGCCGCAGGCCTCGAGCAGACAGCGTTCCAGTGCGCGTATGGCCTCGAGGTCATTGAATAGAGCGCCTCTCCGCCGTTCGATCTCGAGCGCCAGCCGCTTGCGTTCCTTGACGTCACCCGTCAGCTGAATCGCCTTCTCGACGAATTCCTCGTCCGAGCCGGCGATGAGCTCCGGCAGATCCAGTTGCCGCATGATGCCGCTGGCGAGACGGCCGCGCAGGAACTGCCCCTCGCGTGCTAGTACCGGCAGCCCGGCTTCGATGCCGTGCATCGCGGTATTGAATCCCGAGAATCCTAGGGTATCAAGCATCAAGGCTGACTCCCGCATCAAGCCGAAAAATCGTGAGCGGGCGATGAGCGGCAGGATATAGACCTCCTTGTCGAAGTCGAGGCGCTCCTCGCGGAATGCCCGCCGTAAGCGAAGTATCAGACGTTGATGCACGTCCTCGGGATTGCCGAGAAAGAAGACCAGTCGGCCGCCACCGGCGCGGCGCAAGCCTTTCGCAAGCCTAGCCCACAGCCTATCCTGAACGGGCGAATACTTGAACGGCAACCCCGGGCACAAGACCAGCGGCTCGTCATTCGCGATGCCAAGATACGTCAGATCGGCGCTCACCGTCTTGACCGACCAGGGCTCGAACCAGGCGCCGAGTTTGGGCAGACGCACGAGCCGCTCGCTGTAGTGCGCCTCAGCCCCCGGTGGCTCGAAAGCCTCACCCGAGAAATAGAGATCCATGGTCGGCAGACCGCTCGTCTGGGGATGACCCCAGGTCGTCGCCTGAACGGGAGCGACGCGCAGCGCCGCGAGCTGCAAAGTCAGGGGATCCATGCCAATCTCGGGGAAGATCGCCACGTCGAGTCGCGCCCCGCGGATCGCCGCGACCCAACTCGCCAGATCGCGGGGGTGCGCGTGGAAACCATCGACGTGGGCTTCGGCCCAAGTCGTCTCTGCGTCGCTCAAGGGATCCAATTTGAAAAGGTGCACGTCGAACCGGTCGCGATCCAGATTCTTGACCAAGCCCTTGGTTACGGCGACCCACACGGAATGGCTGCGCACTTGCGCTGCGAGAATACCGATGCGCAGCTTGCGCCCATCACGATGCCCGGTCGCCGCGTGGGGGAGCTTCCGTTCGACCTTGACTCCGTCCGCGTTTCCCAGAGTCTGCATGAAGCGCGAACAGAGTCGCCCGTACCGCATTAGCAGGTCGCGGTTGTCGACATCTTGATAAGCCAGAAAAAACGGTTGCTGGCTGCCCACGACCGCAAAAGCATCCGAGCGCGGCGCGGCGGCGAACCATTCCTCGAGTTCGCCGAGCTGCTGCGCGAACGCCGCTCGCGAGCCTTCGATCTCGGCCGCGCTGTCGGGGACAGGCTTGCATTGTGCCATCGCGAGGAGCCAGCGCGCCATCAAATTGTCGGGGTCGGATTCCAGAGCCAACTCGAGCTGCTCGAAAGCCTCGTCCGTGCGGTTTTCTTTGAGCAGGACTATCGCGAAGGCGCACCGTGTCTGGTTCGTCACATCCGGCATATCAACGGCTTCCCCGTAAATCGCGATCGCCTCCTCGAGTTTGCCCTGGGCGAGCTGACTCGCGGCCAGTGCCGCCAATGCGGCCGAGGAGCGAGGCTGCAGCGCCACGGCACGTGTTGCGCTTGTCGCAGCATCTCGGTGAGCCCCGCTATTGTTCAGCGCGATCGCGAGATTCGCCCAGCCGTCCACGTCCTCGGGACGCAAACGGGTCGCCGCCGAGAAGTATTCGACTGCCGCCGCAGGTTCGCCGAGATCGATCAAACAGGCGCCGAGCAAGTTGCAAACCGCCGCCGAGTCGGGGGCCGCCTTGTGTGCACGTCGCAGTGGATCGAGCGCTTCCCGCGAGCGATTCAACTGACGCAGAACGGCACCGAGACTCATGAGGGCTTCCACAGAAGTTTGCGGGTGACGCGTTGCGCGCTCCAATTGCGCGCGTGCCGCTTCGAGCTGCCCGCTGCGCAGGTAGACCGTGCCAAGATTGGCGAGCGCGGACCCATCGCGCGGATTGACGGCGAGCGCTGCCTTGATCAATTCCTCGGCCTCTTCAAAGCGGCCTTCCTGCAAAGCAATCACGCCGAGCAAGTGGGTCGCGTCGAAATGTCCCGGTACTTCGGCGATGATCCGCTCGTAGCGGGTCGCAGCTTCGGCCAGATGACCCGCCTGGTGCAGGGCGGCCGCCTCGGGCAGCAGGGGATGCACCGCTGCGGGGCGTGATGTCCCTGGATTGAATCGACGGCTCATCGGCTCAAGATAGCCGGAGACGAGTCCGCGAAACAATCGAAGCGCTTCACAGTTGCGACATAATACCGCGCGGGCGGGTCAAAAGACCTGCCACCAGTGCTTCTTGACCGTCGCGAGCCGCGCATCGAGCGGATAGTTGGCGTCGTAGACTTTCTCGGTCGTCGCGGCCAGATCCAGCATGCCGAGCCGGCGGTATGCATCGATCAAGATCTGCAGCGAGGGTTGCACGGCCGGCGCTCCATCGAAGCTCTCGATGCAGAAGCGGGCGCGATTGATCGCGCCGACGTAGGCACCGCGCCGCATGTAATACTCGGCTACATGGTACTCGAAATCGGCGAGGCGATTGCGCAGGAAGATCATGCGCTGGCGCGCGTCTGCGGCGTACTGGCTGTGCGGGTATTTCTGCAGCAGCAGGTTGAACGCGTCGAAGGATTTGCGCGCGTTGGTCGGCGGCCGTTTGGAAAGATCGGCGTGAAACCAGCGCTCCATGAAATTCGGTTGCCGCTCGAAATTGATCAGGCCCTTCATGTAATACGCGTAGTCAACGCGCAAGTTGGTCGGATTTTCGCGTATGAACGTATCGGCGGCGTCGGTGGCAGGGTCGGTTTCGCGGTTGCGGTAATAGGCATAGATGAGGTCGAGCTGCGCCTGGCGCGCCGACTCGCTGAACGGAAAACGCGATTGCAGGCCTTCCAGTTGCTTGATCGCCTGCGCGAAATCGCCGTTCTTCATCGATTTCTGAGCGCGTTGGTAGATGACCTCGGGGCCGGACTTGGCGTCGTCGATGCGGTGACTGTGGCAGCCCGTGCCGAGGAGGACTATCAGCAGTCCGGCGAGCAGGATACGGGCAGGACTTCCAAGATCACGCGATGGCACTGGCGATTCCTTACAATGGTCCGATTCAACCGAGCGCGGCAGTATAGCCGAAGGCGCCGGCATGAAAGCACCGCACGGCGCAGGCCTTAAGGCTCCAGCGTTCGAGTACCCCGATGAACCCAGAGTTCCATGTGATCGAGCTGCGAATACCCGCTGAACTGGCCGGCAGCCGGCTGGACAGCGCGCTCGCGCGCTTGTTGCCCCAGCATTCGCGGACGCGCATCAAGGGCTGGATCGAGGCCGGCGGCGTCCAGATCGGTCGCTCCGCTTGCAAGCCCAGCGATCCGGTGGACGCGGGCGCGCGCGTGACGGTGCAGGTGACCGCGGCGACGCCGACCGGCGAGGTCTTGCCGGAGGCGATCGCGCTCGAACTCGTGCACGAGGACCGCGATTGCTTCGTGGTCGACAAGCCCGCGGGCCTGGTCGTGCATCCCGGCGCCGGCAATCGCGAACACACGCTGCAAAATGCCTTGTTGAATCTCGATGCCGGCTTGGCCGCGCTGCCGCGTGCGGGGTTGATTCACCGGCTCGACAAGGACACGAGCGGGCTGTTGGTGGTCGCGCGCACGAGCGAAGCGCATACGTCTCTGTCGCGACAGCTGATGGCGCGCACGATGGCGCGCGAATATCGGGCAGTGTGTGCGGGCGTGATGACCGGCGGCGGCACGATCGCCGAACCCATCGGGCGCCATCGCAGCGACCGCTTGCGCATGACGGTCCGGCAAGACGGGCGACCCGCCGTGACCCATTATCGTGTGCTCGAGCGCTTCCGCGCACACAGCTACCTCGCCGTCAAACTGGAGACCGGGCGCACGCATCAGATCCGCCTGCATCTTTCCCACCTGCGCTACCCGATCGTCGGCGACCCCGTCTATGGCGGTCGGTTCGCGCGTCCGCGGGGAGCGAGCGACGCGCTCGTGCTCTGCTTGCGCGGCTTTCGCCGCCAGGCGTTGCACGCCGCGAGTCTGGCGTTCGACCATCCGCGCACCGGCAAGCGTCGCAGCTTCGAGAGTCGCCTGCCCGCCGATTTCGCCGCGCTGTTGACCGCGCTTCGGCAGGACCTGCACGGCACCGACGATGCCTCTTGAGCCGCGGCCTGAACCGGCCTGGCTGAGGCCCACCTGGCTGACGCCCGACTGGCCCGCCCCCCCGGGAGTCCGCGCGCTTTCCACGTGGCGCCTCGGCGGCGTCAGCGCGGGGCCCTATGCGTCTTTGAATCTCGGTGATCACGTCGGCGATGCTCCGCAGGCGGTCGCCGAGAACCGGCACCGCCTCCGCGATGCAGCAAAACTGCCGGCCGAGCCGACTTGGTTGCGCCAGGTGCACGGCATTGCCGTTGCTGACCTGGATCGAGCCCTGCCCGCCGACCAGGAGCGGCCGGGGCAGGACGCGGCATTCGCCCGCACTCCGGGGCGAATCTGCGCGATCCTGACGGCTGATTGCCTGCCCATCTTGCTCGCGGCCCAAGACGGCAGCGCGGTCGCCGCCGTGCATGCCGGCTGGCGGGGCCTAGCCGCCGGGGTGATCGGCGCGACCCTCGGATCGCTCGCCCTGCCGGCCGGCGAACTGATCGCCTGGCTCGGGCCCTGCATCGGCGCGGCAAGCTATGAAGTCGGCGGTGAGGTTCGCGCCGCCGTGCTGGCCGAGGCGCCGGCGGCGGCTGTTGCCTTCACGCCCAACAGCTCGGGTCGGTTTCTCGCGGATCTGGCGCTCATCGCAAGAATCCAGCTCGACGGCTTCGGTGTGGCTGCGGTTTATGCGGCGAATGCGTGCACGTTCAGCGACCGGGCCCGATATTTCTCGCACCGGCGCGACGCCCAAACCGGACGCCAGGCGACGCTGATCTGGCGTACAGGGCCTTAAAGACGGTTGAATTGGCGCCTGCCATCCCCACCTAAGTCGCAGCTGGGATTCCCCCAGCCAGTGCTGTTCACGGTTTTGGGGTGTTGGTATGCGAATGGACAAGCTCACGACGAAATTTCAGACCGGCCTTGCGGATGCGCAGTCCCTGGCCGTGGGTCGCGATAATCAGTTCATCGAACCGGTGCACCTGATGGCGGCCTTGCTCGACAGCCAAGGCGGTTCGGCGCGACCGCTGCTCGAAAAGTCGGGGGCCAACGTCGCCAAGCTGCGCTCGGAGCTCGCGGGCGCGATCGACCGCCTGCCGAAGGTCGAAGGCGCGGGCGGCGAAGTGCTGCTCGGCAACGACTTGAACAAACTGCTGAATCTCACCGACAAACTCGCGCAGCAGCGCGGTGACCAGTTCATCTCGAGCGAACTGTTCCTGCTCGCTGCCTGCGACGACCGCGGCGAACTCGGCCGGGTCTTGAAGTCCTGCGGCGTGCAACGCGCGGGGCTCGAAACCGCGATCGACGAAGTCCGCGGCGGCGCCAAGGTGGATGCTGCGAATTCCGAGGAGAACCGCCGGGCTCTGGAGAAATACAGCATCGATCTGACCGAGCGCGCGAGCCAGGGCAAGCTCGATCCCGTGATCGGTCGCGACGATGAAATCCGACGCACGATCCAGGTTCTGCAGCGACGTACGAAGAACAACCCCGTACTGATCGGCGAACCCGGCGTCGGCAAGACGGCGATCGTCGAAGGTCTCGCGCAGCGCATCGTCAATGGCGAGGTACCGGAGGGCCTGCGCAACAAGCGGATCCTCGCGCTCGACATGGGCTCGCTGATTGCAGGCGCAAAATTTCGCGGCGAGTTCGAGGAGCGGCTCAAGGCCGTGCTCGCCGACCTCGCGAAACAGGAAGGGCAGGTGATCCTGTTCATCGACGAGCTGCACACCATGGTCGGCGCCGGCAAGGCGGAAGGTGCGATGGATGCGGGCAACATGTTGAAGCCCGCGCTTGCGCGCGGCGAGCTGCATTGTGTCGGCGCGACGACGCTCGACGAGTACCGCAAATACATCGAAAAGGACGCGGCGCTGGAACGCCGCTTCCAGAAGGTGATCGTCGATGAACCGAGTGTCGAGGACACGATTGCAATCCTGCGCGGCCTGAAGGAACGCTATGAAGTCCATCATGGCGTAGAAATTACCGATCCCGCGATCGTCGCCGCGGCGACGCTTGCGAACCGCTACATCGCCGATCGTCAGCTGCCGGACAAGGCGATCGATCTGATCGACGAATCGGGTTCCATGATACGCATGGAGATCGATTCGAAGCCGGAGGTGCTCGACAAGCTCGACCGGCGGATCATCCAGCTGAAGATCGAGCGCGAGGCCCTCAACAAGGAGACCGACGAAGTCTCGCGCAAGCGCCTCGCGGCGCTCGAGGATTCGCTGCAGTCCCTCGAAAAGGAATACTCCGATCTCGAGGAGGTCTGGAAGGCGGAAAAAGCCTCCGTGCAGGGTGCCGCCCACATCAAGGAAGAACTCGAGCGCGCGCGCCTCGATCTCGATACCGCGCGGCGTGCCCAGGACTTGGGCAGGATGTCGGAGCTGCAATACGGGCGCATTCCGGAACTCGAGCAGCGGCTCGCGCAGGCGCTCGAAGTCGAGCAGAAACCCAACCAGTTGCTGCGCAACCAGGTCACCGAGGTTGAGATCGCAGAGATCGTCTCGAAATGGACCGGGATCCCGGTCTCGCGCATGCTCGAAGGCGAGCGCGACAAGCTGCTGCGCATGGAAGAAGTCCTGAGTACGCGCGTCGTCGGTCAGACCGAGGCGGTCAAGGCCGTTGCCGATGCCATCCGGCGCACGCGTGCCGGCTTGTCCGATCCGCACCGACCCAGCGGTTCTTTCATGTTTCTCGGGCCCACGGGCGTCGGCAAGACCGAACTGTGCAAGGCGCTCGCCGATTTCATGTTCGACACCGAGGAGGCGATGATCCGGATCGACATGTCGGAGTTCATGGAGAAGCATTCGGTCGCCCGCCTGATCGGCGCACCACCGGGCTACGTGGGCTACGAGGAGGGCGGGTATCTCACCGAGGCGGTGCGTCGCCGGCCCTACGCGGTGATCCTGCTCGATGAGATCGAGAAGGCGCATCCAGACGTGTTCAACGTCTTGCTGCAGGTCCTGGACGATGGACGGCTGACCGACGGGCAGGGCAGGACCGTAGATTTTCGCAATACGATCGTGATCATGACCTCGAACCTGGGCGGTCTCGCGATTCAGGAACTCGCCGGTGAAGGCAATTACGACAAGATGAAAACGGCCGTGATGTCGGTCGTCGCCCAGCATTTCCGCCCGGAGTTCATCAACCGCGTCGACGAGATCGTGGTGTTTCACCCACTCGGCCGTGCAGAGGTCCGGGCGATCGTCGAGATTCAGCTGGGTCGTTTGCGTCAGCGTCTCGCCGAACGCGACATTTCGCTGCGACTCGACGACGCGGCACGCGACAAGATCGGCGAAGCGGGCTTCGACACGGTTTATGGCGCGAGGCCGCTGAAGCGCGCCATTCAGGCGCAAATCGAGAATCCGCTCGCGCAGCAGATCCTGCGTGGCGATTTTCTGCCCGGCGATCGCGTGCTCGGCACCTTGCAGCGGGCCGAGTTGGTGTTCGAGAAGGAACGTCTGCATTGACTCGCCGTAGGGAAAACTGCGGCGCCGCCGCCGCCTTCGCTATACTCGCGCTGATCGGGTCGGGACTCCGACGGATTGTTTCGCGCGAGGGAGCTCAATAGTTCATGCCTTTCTACGAATACGAGTGCAAGCAGTGCGGTCACCAGCTGGAGGCCATGCAAAAGGTCAACGATACGCCGCTGAAGAAGTGCCCCCATTGCGGCAAATCGGCGCTGCAGCGCTTGATGTCCGCACCGGTCTTTCGTCTCAAGGGTTCCGGCTGGTACGAGACCGACTTCAAGTCCGACGACGAGGGTAAACGCAATCTCGCCGACAAGCCGGAGGAGGCCAAACCGGCGGACCTCAAGGCAACGGACGACAAGAAGGACACGAAGGACGCGGTGCCGGTCGAGGCTGCGGCGAAAGACGACAAGAAAACCGTGGAGAGCGCGAAGCCGAAGCCGGCGTCCGCGAAGCCGGCCTCGCCTAAACCGGCGACGGCGGTGTCCGGCCGGGGTCGGTCTGTGGCGAAGAAAAAAGCGGTCACGAAGCGCCCGCCCGCGGCGAAGAAAGCGGTCAAGCGGGTCGCCGGCAAGCGCTAGCGAGGCTCCGGCCTCGCGCGGGCTTGCCCGCCGCTGCCTAGAGGCATAGCATCGCGCGTTTTCCTTCATACCGTTCATATACTTATGCGTACTCACTATTGCGGGCAGGTCGGTGAAGCCTCGATTGGCGAATCGGTCACGGTGGCGGGCTGGGCGCAGCGCCGTCGCGATCACGGCGGCGTCATTTTCGTCGACTTGCGCGACCGCGAGGGGCTGCTGCAGATCGTCTTCAACCCCGAGGCGGCCGACGTGTTCGCGCTTGCCGAGCGGGTGCGCAACGAGTACGTGCTGCGGGTCACCGGTATCGTGCGTGCCCGCCCACCCGGTACGGCCAATGCCCATTTGAGGTCGGGCCAGGTGGAACTGCTGTGCCAGCAACTCGAGATCCTGAATCGCTCCGAGCCCCTGCCTTTCCAGTTGGATGAGCATGTCAGCGAAGAAGTCCGTCTGCGCTACCGGTACCTCGACCTTCGCCGCGAGGAAATGCAATCGCGCCTGCGCCTGCGCCATCGGATCACGAGCGCGATGCGCCGCTACCTCGATGATGCGGGTTTCGTCGACATTGAAACGCCGATGCTCTCCAAGGCGACGCCCGAGGGCGCCCGCGACTACCTGGTACCGAGCCGGACGCATGCCGGGAAGTTCTTCGCGCTGCCCCAGTCGCCGCAGATCTACAAGCAGTTGCTGATGATCGCCGGCTTCGATCGCTACTATCAGATCGTGCGCTGTTTTCGCGATGAGGACTTGCGCGCCGACCGGCAGCCGGAGTTCACCCAGCTCGATATCGAAACTTCGTTCCTCGATCAGTCCCAGATCCAGCAGATCATGGAAGGCCTGATCGTGAATCTGTTCAAGAATGTGCTCGGCGTCGACTTGCCCCAGCCCTTGCAGCGCATGAGCTACGCGGAGGCGATGCGCCGCTACGGTTCGGACAAGCCGGATCTGCGCATCGCGCTCGAACTCGTCGACGTCGCCGATCTCGTCAAAGGCTGTGATTTCAAGGTGTTCGCGGCACCGGCCGCCGACCCGCAGGGGCGCGTCGCGGCACTGCGCGTTCCCCAGGGTGGCAAGCTCACGCGCAAGGAGATCGACGATTACACGGTGTTCGTCGCCCGCTACGGGGCCAGGGGCCTCGCCTACGTCAAGGTCAATGAACTGGCCAAGGGCCGCGACGGCCTGCAGTCGCCGATCCTCAAGTTTTTGAGCGACGCTGCCGTCGCCGGCATTCTCGAGCGCACCGGGGCCGCCGACGGCGACCTCGTGTTCTTCGGCGCCGACAGCGCCAAGGTCGTCAGCGACGCGCTCGGCGCCCTACGCCTCAAGGTCGGTCAGGACCTCGGGCTGCTCACTGCGGGGTGGCGACCGCTCTGGGTCGTCGACTTTCCGATGTTCGAATGGGATGCGGAGGGCCGGCGCTGGGCCGCGATGCATCACCCGTTCACGAGTCCGCTCGATCCCGATCCGGCGGCGCTCGCCGCAAGCCCAGGCCTCGCCATCGCCAAGGCCTATGACATGGTCCTCAATGGTTCGGAGATCGGCGGCGGCTCGGTGCGCATCCACTCCCAGGATCTGCAGGCAACGGTGTTCGACCTGCTCGGCATCTCGCCGGAAGAAGCACGGCTCAAGTTCGGTTTCCTGCTCGATGCGCTCAAGCTCGGCGCACCGCCGCACGGCGGGATTGCCTTCGGCCTGGATCGTCTGGCCATGCTGATGGCCGGCGCGGACAGCATCCGCGACGTCATCGCATTCCCGAAGACCCAGACCGCGGCCGACCTCCTCATGGATGCCCCGACCGAAGTCAGCGAAGCCCAGCTCAAAGAGCTGCACATTCGCGTGCGCGTTCCCGTGAAGGTCGAGTGAGGCGAGGCGGGGCGGTCGATGTCGTTAGCAGATTCCGTGCACGCGCCACCGGGCAGCCGCGAGTCAGCACCGCCCGTGGTGCGCCGGCCCGAATCCGTGTTGATCGTCATTTACACGGAGGAGGGCGAGTTTCTCTTGATCGAACGATGCCGCCCGCCGGGCTTCTGGCAATCGGTGACCGGCAGTCTGGAATGGGGTGAATCGCCGGCCTCCGGGGCACGCCGCGAATTGCTCGAGGAGACCGGGATCGCAGCCGGTGTGCTCAAGAATCTCGAATGGACGCAGGTCTATCCGATCTCCCCGGCCTTCGGTCGCGGGCGCGTCTATCCGCCGGGCGTCACGCATAATCTCGAACACGCGTTCGCACTCAAACTGCCCGAGCGCGTGCCTGTCGTGCTGAGTCCGGACGAGCATCTGCGCCATCGCTGGGCGCCGGCCGCCGAGGCGCTAGACCTCGTGGTCTCGCATACGAATCGCGCGGTCATCGAACAACTGCGGCGTTGACGCAGCGGACCCTCATCGTCTACGTCCACGGTCTGTGGTTCACGGGTCGGGAGGGCTTTTTGTTGCGGCGGCGTCTCGCGCGATCGCTCGGCGCGCAGACCCTGGCGTTTGGCTACCCTTCCGTCAACGCGACCCTGGCGGCCAACGCGGCTGCGCTCGGCCGCTACCTCGGCGGCCTGCGGGCCGATACCTTGCACCTCGTGGGGCATAGTCTCGGCGGCGTCGTGATCACCCGCCTGTTCGACGATCCGCCGGCGCTGCCTCCCGGCCGCGTCGTCCTGCTGGGATCGCCCCTGAACGGCAGCCAAGCCGCCCGCGGCTTCGCCCGATTGCCGGGGGCTGGACGCCTGCTCGGACACAGCATGCGCGACGTGCTCGACTCGGCGCCGCGCGACTGGGGCGGCGAGCGCGAGTTGGGCGTGATCGCCGGCGTGTCGCCGCGGGGTCTGGGCCGGTTCGTTGCCCGGCTCGAGGCGCCGCACGACGGCACGGTCACGGTCGCCGAAACGCTGCTACCCGGAACCACGGACCGGATCGAAATGCCGGTGAGTCATTCCCGCCTGGTATTTTCAGAGCCGGTCGCGCGGCAGGTAGTGGCGTTCTTGCACGACGGCAGATTTAGGCGCTGAAGCTGCAATCGGGGCCCCATTCTGTTAGCGTTCGACGCTATTCCCGCTCCCCCATCGAAGCATTCATGCGACAGGTATTGAAATCGCTCGGTTTGCTGCTGCTGCTGATCATGGCCCAGCAGGGCGCGCTCGTGCACGATTTCGAGCATGTCGCGCGACTCACGAGCGTCGGCGCGAGTTCGGACTCGCACGTCCTCGGCGACTCGGCCTGCGCGCTGTGCCCCGCCTACGCGCAGGTCGTCTCGGCCGCATTCAGTCACGCCTTTCCGGTTCCGCAACTCGGCCGCGTCCCGGCTTTGCGCAGTGCGTCGGGCTCGCCCGCGGCGATCATCGCCACGGTGCCGACGCCGCGCAGCCGCGGCCCACCCACCTCGAGCTGATTCGCTTCGGATCTTGCCGGCGCGCCGATCTTGCGGCCGCGGCACTCGAATTCAGCTTGTTTTTGCGGAGTGTCCTGATGTCTCGATATTTTCCCGCGCTCGCTGCCGCCCTTGCGGCCGCGCTTGCCACGACGACCCTAACCTCGATCTCCCGGGCGCAAGCCGCCGCAACTGTCCCACCGCCCGCGGGTCCCGCCGCGGCGGACACGAGCCTGATGCCGGCGATCGTCGTCACGGCCCAGCATCTCGACGAGAGCCGCTCGATGATCCAAACCCAGACCGGTGCGTCGACCTATACCTTCGACAACGCTGCGATCCTCGCCATGCCGGGCGGCGACAACACGCTGCTCAATCAAGTGGTCTTGCAGGCACCCGACGTCGCGCAGGACTCCTTCGGCCAGTTCCACGTACGCGGTGAGCACGACGGCCTGCAATACCGCATCAACGGGATCATCCTGCCCGAAGGCATTGCCGTGTTCGGTCAGTCGCTGGATCCGCGCCTGATTTCCTCGCTGAGCCTGATCACCGGCGCATTGCCCGCGGAGTTCGGTCTGCGCACCGCAGGCATCATCGACATCACGACCAAGAGCGGTCTTCTTGCCCAGGGCGGCGACGTCGCGATTTACGGCGGCAGTCACGGCGAGGTGCAGCCGAGCTTCGTCTACGGCGGCGGTGCCGGCTCGTTCAGCTATTTCGTGTCGGCGGACTTTCTGCGCAACGATCTCGGGATCGAATCCCCCGACGGCAGTTCGAATCCCGACCACGACCACACGACGCAATACCACGGCTTCGGCTATTTCGAAAATATCCTCGACGATGAGAATCGGGTGGCGCTGATGCTCGGCACGTCGACAGGCAAGTTCCAGATACCGGACCGTTACGGCGTCGCGCCGCTGTATACGCCCGTCAACGGCGTCAGCGATTTCCTCAGCCAGGATCTCAACGACAACCAGCGGGAGGTCACCCAGTTCGCGGCGCTCAGCTGGCAGCATTCCGCCGGCGCGCTGAACCTGCAGACCTCGGCGATCGCGCGCTACTCGAGCCTCACCTTCGTGCCCGACCCGGTCGGCGACGTGATTTTCACAGGTATAGCGCAGGCCGCCTACAAGCAGAACGTCGCCTATGCGCTGCAGAGCGACGGTTCTTATGAGATCAACGACAGCCACACGGCGCGCGCCGGCGTGTTCCTGCAGTCCGATCATTCGATCAGCGACACGACCTCGGCCGTGCTCACGATTGCGCCGGACGGCACGCCGTCGACGAGCACCGAATCCATCGTCGACAACGGCAGCGGTACGGAATGGGTTTACAGCGCGTATCTGCAGGACGAATGGAAGGCCCTGGACAATTTCACGGTGAATTACGGCGTCCGTCTCGACAAATTCACCGCCTACACCAGTGCGAGCCAGGTGAGTCCGCGCTTGAACACGGTCTGGAAGGTGCAGCCCGATACGACCGTGCACGCGGGGTATTCGCGCTATATCTCGCCGCCGCCGTTCGAATTGGTCAGTTCCAAGGACATCGGCCTGTTTGCCGGTACGACGAACGCGCCGCTCTCGCAACAGGCTTCGCCGCCTCTGCCCGAACGCGCGAATTATTACGACCTCGGTGTGCAGCAGAAATTCACGCGCTCGCTGACGGTGGGCCTCGACGTTTATTACAAGCAATCGGTCAATCTGATCGACGCAGGGCAGTTCGGTGCGCCGATCATCTTGACGCCGTTCAATTATCGTTTCGGCCGGCAGGAAGGCGTCGAGCTCACGACCAATTACACGGCCAAGGATTTCACGGCGTACCTGAATTTGTCGACGCAGAGCGCGCGCGGCAAGGGCATCGATTCGGCACAGTTCAACTTTACCGAAACCGACCTCGAGTACATTGCCGCCAATTACATCCACCTCGATCACGAGCAGGAGTTCACGGCATCGGGCGGCGTGTCCTACACCTGGAACGACACACGGTTCAGCGCCGACGTGTTGGAAGGCTCCGGACTGCGCGCGGACCTTACCCTGCCGGCGGGCATGGAGACACCGTATGGCTCGAATAGCGTGCCCAATGGCGCGCACCTGCCTTATTACACGCAGGTCAACGGCGGCTTGAGTCACGTCTTCGAGCTTGCCGGTGCCGGCACGCTGACCGCGCGCTTCGACATCATCAATTTGCTCGACAAGGGCTATGAGATCCGCAACGGCACGGGCGTCGGCGTCGGTGCGCCGCAGTTTGGCCCGCGGCGCGGCTTCTTCATCGGTCTGTCGAAGTCACTGGGGCACGCGACCTGAGGCCTGCAGCGGCTTGAGCCTGGCTACTCCGCTCGCGCCAGCGCGTGCAGCCGAAACACGAGGTCCAGCGCCTCGCGCGGGCTCAGGGAGTCCGGATCGACCGCGCGCAGCGCCGCGAGCGCCGCCGAGGGCGGCGCAGCCGGCGGCGGCGAGACGAACAGGGGCAACTCGGTCTGGGCGGAATCGTGTTTACGGAGCGCGTCGCGCTCGCGTTCCAGTTCGACGAGGTAACGGCGCGCCTGGGTGGTCACGGCCTTGGGGATGCCCGCGAGAGCCGCGACCTGCAGGCCATAGCTCTGATTGGCGGGACCTTCCTTGACGCTGTGCAGGAACACGAGCTTCTCGCCGTGCTCCACCGCCTCGACATGCACGTTCGCAACGCCCGGGGCCTCGGCGGCGAGGCTCGTCAGCTCGAAATAATGCGTGGCGAACAGCGTGAACGCGCGGATCTCGGTGGCGATGAAGGCCGCGCAGGCCCAAGCGAGCGACAAACCGTCGAACGTACTCGTGCCGCGGCCCACCTCATCCATGAGCACGAGGCTGCGGGCCGTGGCGTTGTGCAGAATATTGGCCGTTTCGGTCATCTCGAGCATGAAGGTCGAACGGCCGCCCGCGAGATCGTCGGAGGCGCCGATGCGCGTGAAGATCCGGTCCAGCGGGCCGAGAGTCGCCCGCTTTGCGGGCACGAAGCAGCCGATGTGCGCGATGATCGCGATCAACGCCGTTTGGCGCATGTAAGTGCTCTTGCCGCCCATGTTGGGTCCGGTGATCACCAGCATGCGGCGCGTATCGTCGAAGGACAGGTCGTTCGGCACGAATGGCTCACGGCTCGCCCGCTCGACGACGGGATGTCGTCCGGCCTCGATCTGCAGCTGCGGTGATGCCACGAGGTTTGGCCGCACGCAGTCGAGCGCGGTCGCACGTTCGGCAAAGCAGGCGAGCACGTCGAGTTCGGCGATCGCGGCCGCACTCGCTTGCATGGCGGGCAGTACGTCCGTCAACCGTGTCAGCAAATCATCGTAAAGTTCCTTTTCGCGGGCGAGCGCGCGGTCGCGGGCGCCGAGCACTTTGTCCTCGAAGGATTTGAGCTCCGGGGTTATGAAGCGCTCCGCCGACTTCACGGTTTGGCGGCGCAGATAGTCCGCGGGAACTTGAGTTGCCTGGCTGCGGTTTACTTCGATGAAAAAGCCCTGCACGCGGTTGAAGCCGAGCTTCAGGCTCGACAATCCGCTGCGCTCGCGCTCCCTGCGCTCGAGCTCGAGCATGAACTGTTCGGTGTCGCCGCCGAGCAGGCGTAATTCGTCGAGTTCGGCATCGTAACCGGCGGCGATGACACCGCCATCGCGCAGGTGATGCGGCGGCGCTTCGGCCACGGCGCGCGCGAGCAGGAGGTGCTCGCCATCGTGGTGACCGAGTTGCGCGGCGAGGCTCTGCAGCAACGGTGCGCGCACGCTAGCCAGGGCGGCATGCAAGGCGGGCAGTGCGCCGAGTGCGCCGCGCAGCTGCACGAGGTCGCGCGGCCGCGCCGAGCGCAGCGCGACCCGCGCGAGGATGCGCTCCAGATCGCCGATCGAGCGCAGGCCCGCGTGGATGCGTGCATGGCCGGCATCACGTAACAGATCGTCGACCGCGTCATAACGCGCGTTCAAGAGTCCGTGATCGCGCAACGGCCGGTGCAGCCAACGCCGCAGCAGCCGTCCCCCCATGGCGGTCGCCGTCTGGTCGAACACTCCCGCGAGCGTCAATTCAGGCCTGCCGGCGAGGCTCTCATCGAGTTCGAGATTGCGCCGGGTCGCGGGGTCCATGGCCAACGCGGCGGCGTGATCCTCCACCGTGATGCCGCGCAGGTGCGGCAGCGCCGCCTTCTGCGTCTCGCGGACGTACGCGAGCAGAGCGCCCGCGGCGCCGATCGCGACGTCGAGCTCGGCGCAGCCGAAGCCGGCGAGATCCCGCGTCGCGAACTGTTCGCACAGACCGCGCAACCCTGCATCGGCGTCGAAGTGCCATGGTGGGCGCATGCGCCAGTTGCGCTCCGCGCCCGTCGCTGCCGGCCCACGTCGCTTCTCGCCTTCGCCCTCTGCAACGAGGATCTCGGCCGGCCGCAGGCGCTCGATTTCCGCCTCGAGCGCGGCGGCGCCGGAGACCTCCATGAGGCTGAAGCGCCCGGCCGCGAGATCCAGCCAGGCGAGTCCGAATCGGTTGCCTTCGGCGGACACGCTCGCGAGCAGATTGTCGCGGCGCTCGTCGAGCAGGGCCTCGTCCGTGACCGTTCCCGGTGTGACGATGCGCACGACCTCGCGCTCCATCGGGCCCTTGGTTCTACCGGGCTCGCCGCGTTGTTCGCAAATGGCGACCGATTCGCCGCGTTTGACGAGGCGCACGAGGTAATTGTCGAGGGTCGCCGCGGGCACACCAGCCATCGGGATGGGCGCTCCGGCCGAGGCGCCGCGCTGGGTCAGGGCGATGTCGAGCAGCTGCGCGGCGCGGCGCGCGTCGTCATAGAACATCTCGTAGAAATCGCCCATGCGATAGAACAGCAGCACGTCAGGGTGCTGAGCCTTGATGCGCAGGTACTGCTGCATCATGGGGGTGTGGCTCTCGAGCATCTGCCTATCTTCGCATATCACGCTGCGCCAACGGCCTTCCGCGCCTCTCGCGGGCTTGGAATCAGCCTCATTCACATCCATGTTGGGGGGCCAAGTTCATCGTCTCGAGGTCTCTTTCCGCGTGTTGCCTCACTATATAAAGCCTACCGATGAGTCACACTGCGAGTTATAGTTTGCGGAGGCATCTGTTTCGGGAGAGCAAAATTGCCCCGCCGACTCCATATTGGTGGCCATATCAGAGCGCCTGGTTGGGAGGTTTTCGATTTGAATCCGGGTCACTGCGTCGATCATATCGGTAATGCAGGCGATCTCAGTCGTTTCGTCGAAAATTCCTTCGAGCAGTTCCGATTAGCTTGAACATGATTGCGGTAAAAGCGTGAAGCCTGGCGTTACGCCGATCTCAACTGCGTTCGATTCTGACCTGCCGGCCCGCGCCGAGCGGGCGCTCGCCGACGGGCATCTCGACTTAGCCCTTCGTTTATACGATGAGCTGATAACGCGTGACACCGGCGATCCCGTGAGTCACTACAAGCGGGCGAACGCGTTGAATCGCTTGGGACGAGCCCAAGAGGCACTTTCAGGCTATGACCGGGCGATTTCGCTGGATCCCGCATATGCGAATGCCCATTGCAACCGGGGGACCGTGCTCGAGGGTCTGCGGCGCTGGGCCGAAGCGCTTGCCGCCTATGACAGGGCGCTCGCCCTCAATCCCGCCGACTCTTTGGCGGCCTACAACCGCGGCTCCGTGCTCAGGGAACTCGGACGTTTCGGGGACGCTTTGGCCAGTTATGAGTGCTCGATCGCTCTGAACGGTTCTTATAGCGAGGCATACGTCAATCGCGGGCATCTCCTGCATCAGATGGGCCGCTATCAGTCGGCCATTGCCAGTTATGATTCCGCGATCAAAATCAATCCCGGGTATCCGGCCGCGTTCCATGGTCGTGGCAACGCGCAGGCAAAGCTCGGGCTCCTCGATGAGGTGGTCGCGAGCTACGCCCAGGCAATCTCGCTGCAGCCCGACGGTAAATATTTTCTCGGGCTGTATCTGCATGCGAAAATGCAGATATGCGACTGGTGTGACTTCGCGCCGAACCTGCAGCGTTTGAGCGATGGAATCCAAGCGCGCCGCGCAGTGTGTACGCCGTTCCCCGTGCTGTCACTCGTGAGCTCACCGGCGTTGCAGAGGCTGGCGGCCGAGGTGTATGTACGCGAGGAGCATCCGCCCGATGATGCCCTCGGCGAAATCCCTGCTCGGCCGCGTCACGAGACGATTCGAATAGGTTACTTTTCGGCGGATTTTCGCAGTCATGCCGTTGCGACGCTCACGGCTGAGCTGTTCGAGATCCACGATCGATCTGGGTTCGAGATCATCGCTTTCGCTTTCGGACCCGAAGCCGACGATCCGATGAGAACGCGGCTTCGCGCTGCCTTCGACCGTTTCATCGACGTACGCAACAGGTCGGATACGGAGGTGGCCTTGCTCGCACGCGAGCTCGAAATCGATATCGCGGTCGATCTCGGGGGTCACACCATGGACGCGCGCACCAAAATTTTCGCGCTGCGAGCGGCGCCCATACAGGTCAACTATCTCGGCTATCCAGGCACGATGGGGGCCCCATACATCGATTATCTCATCGCCGATCCGGTCGTCATCCCAGCGTCGTTGTCCCGCCATTACTCCGAAAAGATCACGCATCTCTCCGGCAGCTTTCTGCCAAACGACTCGACGCGGGAGATCGCCGTCTCGCCGTACACGCGCGAACAATGCGGCATCCCAAACGGAGCGTTCGTTTTCTGCTGTTTCAATAACAGCTACAAGATCAATCCGGTGGTATTCGATGCGTGGATGCGCATACTCGCCAGTGTCGAGCACAGCGTCTTATGGCTGTCACAGCATCATCCCGCCGCAACCAGCAATTTGCGGCGGGAAGCATCGAAACGGGGTATCGACCCGCTGCGTCTGCTCTTCGCGCCGCGCGCGCCTGCGCAGCCCGAGTACTTGGCGCGCCTGCAGCTCGGTGACCTTTTCCTCGACACCGCGCCCTACAACGCTCATACCACCGCGATCGACGCACTATGGGCTGGCCTGCCGGTGCTGACCTGCCCCGGGGAGTCGTTTGCCAGCCGGGTCGCGGCCAGCATTCTAAACTCCATCGAAGTACCGGAGCTGATCACCGCCAGTCTGCAGCAATACGAGGATCTGGCGGTGCGACTCGCCCAGAAGCCCGCGCTGCTGGCCGCACTCAGGAAAAAGCTGGCGACTAACCGCCGCACCGCGCCCTTGTTCGACACGCCAAAGTTCGCGCGCAATCTCGAATCGATCTACCGGCGTATGTACAACCGGTATCTCGACAATTTACCGCCCGACCATCTGGACTGAGTCGACTTCGGCCGGGTCGAGGCACGGCCGGGTCGAGGCACGGCCGGGTCGGCGGATCTCGGCCATCCCGGTGTACCGGCGATGTCAGAGCCGGATGTGATCCGCCGGCAGGCCCGCGTCGTGCCGGTCTTGCATGGCGATGAAGGCAGATTCCAGATTGCGCGTGAATCGCTCGGTGTCGAACAACGCGCTGCTGCGGGGTGCGTCCAGAAGCTTGCTTCTGATCTGGCGCAGTCGCAGGGGGTGGGAGGCAAGCGACACGGCCGACTCCTCGTAGGATTCGCGCGTCGTCGTCACTAGTTCCGGCAGGCCCACGGCCGCTAGCAGACTCGCCGCAATGCGAGCCGCGAAAGAGTTTCCCGCGATCGTGAGCACTGGCAGGCCTGCCCACAGAGCATCGCTCGCCCTCGTTCCGGCGCTGTAGGGCAGCGTGTCGAGGAAGAGATCGGCTGCTCGATATCGCGCCAGGCACTCGGCTGGCGCCATCCGATCCGCGAACACGAGGCGCCGCGGATCGATACGATGACGAGACGCATAGGCGCGTAGATTGGCCTCCAGAGCCGGCTCTCCCGACTCGAGATAGAGGACTGACAAGGGAACTCGGTTCAGGATTCGCATCCAAGAGGCGAAGGTCGCAGGCAATATCTTGTCGCCCCTGCTGAAACAGCAGAACACGAAGCCAACAGGCGGCAATCCGAGTTCGGCGCGTGTGAAAATGCGATCGGCCATCCGGCGCTCGCGGTCGTTGACCTGGAAAGTGTCGGGTAGATAGACGAGCTTTTCGGCGAAATGCGATTCGCTGTCGCGTGTCACCACGACTCGATCCGCCACGACATAATCCATGTACTCCGCGCCGAGCGTGCCCGGGTAACCAAGATGGCTGACTTGCAGGGGAGCGGCGCGCAGCGCGAACATTCCCGGGCGGCCACGGTCCGTATATCCCCCGAGATCGATTGCGATGTCGAGTTCCAGCCGGCGCGCCAGCAAGGCGACGTCTCGATCGGATCGACCGTCGACGTCGATGAACTGATCGAAGGCAGACACCAGGCGTTGCCGCGCGTCGTCGTTCGTGTCCGGGCCGGCCGCGAACCCCAGAACTTCGAAGCGCGAGCGATCATGGGTCTCGATCAGTGGCGCGAGTTGCCACGCACTCGGGTGCAGGCTGAAGTCGGCCGAGAAATAGCCGATGCGCAGCTTCTTGCCTCGCGTCCGGCGGGCGATGGGACCCAGCCCATCACCCGCGGGACCGGCATTCTGCACCCAAATGCGCGCCGCTTGCAGCTGCAGCGATGGATCGTCCAGGAGGCCCAGGGCCTCGCGGGGCAGCACGACTGGTCGCCCCTGCTCGATCCCCGTCGTGATCTGCGCGAGCAGGGGTTCCAATGCGATCCAGTCACAAGTTTGAAGGCTCGTCACTAGGCGTGCGCCGGGCAGGAATTCGGTGTCGGGCGAAAGCTGGGCGGCGCGATGGTAATCGGCAGTTGCGGCGTCGTAGCGTTTGACCGAACGCAGCGCGTGAGCGCGATTGCAGTAGGCATATGCATAATCGGGCTTGATGCTGATGGCCCGGTCGAAGCTCGCCAAGGCTTCTTCGACGCGACCCAGTGCATGGAGTACGATGCCCCGATCGGCGTGCGCCTGATGGCAGTGTTCATCGAGTGCTATGGTCTGATCATAAGCAGCGACCGCTTCCTTGCGACGATTGAGATTCCCGAGCACGTTGCCGCGAAGCAAACGTATGCCTGGATTCTCAGGACGTAGCGCAATGAGTCGTTCGTAGCCGGCCAGCGCTTCCTCGTACCGCCGTAGCGCTGCAAGCGAAGCCGCGCGATTCAACTGCGCATCGGGATGGTCCGGTTGGAGGCTGAGTGTCAGCTCGAAGCTGGCAGTCGCCGCGGCAAACCTCCCCAGCAGCTGAAGCAGGATACCGCGCCGAAAATGCCCCTGCGCAAACGACGGGTTGAGCGCGATCGCAATCCCGTAGGCGGCCAAAGCCTCTTCGCTGCGGCCCATTTCGCGGTAGGTCTCGGCAAGACTGTAATGAACAATGGGATCGTCCGCATGCAGCGCCAGCGCGCGGCCGAAACTCGCGAGCGCGGCCTCGAATTGGTTCAACTGCTTGAGCGCGAGCCCGAGATTGCAATGGGCTCCGATGTCGTCGGGTTGCGCCGCCAGGACTCGCTCGAAGTACTGAATCGCCTGCTGCGGATTGCGCGATTGGCCCGACAGAACTCCAAGGGCGTTGAGCGCCTCGACATGGTCTGGTTGTAATCCTATGACTTCCTCGTAGAGTTGCCGAGCCTCCGCGATTCGTCCGGCTTGATGCAGACTCCGCGCCTGGGAGAGCCGGTCCGGGAATACGGTCTCAGCGGAGCTCATCGGATGGGATCCTCGGCCACCAAGCTATACGCCTCGGCAGCAGATGCCGAGCATGAGTGTTTGCGATACCATTATCTTGATTCTAGACCAGGGACTTGCCAGCCTGGCATAAGTTTAGTGGGTCTGTGACTCTCATCAAGTTCGCTGACGCACGTAAGTGTGATCCGGCGACCGCTGGCGCTTGCGTTTCGTTCAGCCTTAGAAGTCTCAAATCGCACTGGCTGGCTAGGTGCAATGCTGGCATCGAATTGGATCTACACAGAAGGGTGCGGCCGCCAGACCCGCAACGGATCGCGCGTGCATGACTCGGTAGGCGGATTCAAGATGCCGGGTGAATAGGTTCGTGTCGAATAAAGGTGCTTTGCGGCGATTTTCCATCAATCGGCGGCGAATCACCGCGAGGCGGACCGGGTCCATGGCCAAATCGACTGCGAGGTCTTGATATTCCTGGATCGTCGAGGTCACCAGTTCGCCCAAGTCGATGGCCCTCAGCAGGCTCGCCCCGACGCGCCCCGCGAATCCCTGGCCGATGCGCGTGAGCACGGGCAGCCCCGCCCACAGCGCGTCGATCGCGGTCGTATGCGCGTTGTAAGGTAGGGTGTCGAGGAAGAGATCGCCGAGACGTAGGCGCGCCAGGTATTCGGATTGCCGGGCGGATCGATTCGCAAATCGCAGGCGCGCCGGATCGATGCCGCGTTGCGATGCCTCCCTGCGCAAATTGTCAGCTGCAAGGGGATGATGATGGGACAACCATAAGACGCTGTTCTCAATTCGACCAAGGATGTCCATCCAGGCGCCGAACATCGGCGGATTGATCTTGTAGCTGTTGTTGAAACAGCAGAATACGAAACCTTCCGTCGGCAATCCGCTCTCTTCTCGCGTTGGTGCTGAGATGGCAATCTCGCGTCTCGAATCGTTCGGTAAGAAGCTATGGGGCAGGTGCACGATCTGTTCGGTGTAATGCTGCGATAGGGATCGTGGAATGACGGTCGCATCGGCGATCAGGTAATCCATGTAGTCGGCACCCATCGTGCCGGTATAGCCGAGATAGTTGACCTGGATCGGCGCCGTACGCATCGCAAAGATCCGGGTACGCGCCTCCGCTGTGTGTCCGCCCAAATCGACGGCGATATCGAGGCGCAAGTCCCGAGCGCGAGCGATGACCTCCTTATCGGATAGATTGCGTGCATCGATGAATCGGTCGAAGGCGCGCTCGAGCCGTTTGCGCATGGGATCTTCGGTATCGGCACCGAATGAAAACGCAGTGACTTCAAATTTCGATCGATCGTGGGTTTCGAAGAGTTCGGCCATCAGCAGGCTCACGGGATGTTCGCGAAAATCGGCCGAGAAATACCCCACGTGGATCCTTCGTCCTCGCTCTGGGTGTTCGATTTTCGGCACGGAGCGGTCCGCAGGAAATGTCTTTGCCGACCAAATCTGGGCCGCCTTGTGTTGCAGGGTGGGGGAGTCCATGAGGGCCACGATTTGAAATGGTGTCGAGACGAGTTGTCCGTTCTCCAGTCCGGTCGCGAGATCCGCTACGTCTGAGTCGAACTCGTTCCAATCGCATACGATCATCTTCGCGAAGCGGCGGCTACCCAGCAGAAACGGGTGGGTGCGTTTCAGGCTTATCGCTCGATCATAATCCGCAGCCGCGCGGCCGAACCGCTTCATCGACATCAAGGTTTCGGCACGACTGAAAAGAGCGTCGACCGAGTCCGGCGCCAATTCAAGCGCCCGGTCAAAGCTGGCGAGACCTTCTTCCGGGCGATTGAGTTCGCCGAGCAGCACGCCGCGATTGCAATGAGCGTCCGACGAGCGCGGATCAAGTGCAATGGCCTTGTCGTAGTCGGCGAGCGACTGCGTGAGATTCTTGATTGTCTGGAAGAGCAATCCGCGGTTGAAATAGGCGAGTGGGAGTCCTGGATCGATCTCGATGCTACGCGCGTAGCTGGCAAGCGCGGCATCCCACTGTTGCAGATCCTGGAGCAGGGTTCCGCGGTTGCAATGGGCTTCGGCGTAACTCGGATTGAGCTCGATCGCTCGGTTGAAGCTCGCCAGCGACTCCGTTGGGCGACCTAGTTTGCGTAAGACCATGGCGCGATTGTGGTGGCTCAAGGCATCCGCGGGCGCGATCGCCAAGGCTTGGTCGTAACTGGCGAGCGCCTCCTCGACGCGTTCGAGGCGGTCTAAGACGACGCCGCGATTACAGAACGCATGCGCGAATGTCGGATCGAGCGCGATGGCTTGATCGTAGTTCTCGACCGCACGCTCCCATTGCCCCAGATCCTTGTACACGTTGCCGCGCTTGTAGTAGGCGGGCGCATATACCGGATTCGACTCGATCACCCGCGAGTAGGCAGCAACCGCGCCCGCGAGGTCTCCGGATCGTGCGACTCCCGCCGCTGCAAACATCGACAAGTCGAGACCGTCGGCGGATGGAACCCCGCGCTGAGTCTGCTCAGGCCCTTCCACGGGAGGCGTTTCCGTAGGTTCTTTTGGCTTCGCTTTGGGGAATTCGAACACGCGAGACTCCGATCGATTACGCTCACAGGAGGCTGATCGATCGCTCGTCAGCGCGCTCGCGCGCGACCGCCGCGAACCTCATGCGTCAGACGTTCTTCGAGGGCGCGCACTGCGCTCAAATCGTAAAAAAGGACTTCCCGTCGCTGCACGATGGCGTCGCGCAGTTTCGCACGTTTACTGGCGTCGCGCGCCAGATCAACCGCCATGTCACTGAATTCCTGCGGTGTCGTCGCCACGAGGCCGCGTAACTCGAGCTTGCGCAACAAGCCGCTTGCCAGTCTGCCACGCATGAACTCGCCTTCGTAGGCGAGCACGGGCAAGCCACACTCAATCCCCTGGATCGCGGTATTGAAGCCCGAGAATCCCAGCGTATCCAACAATAGCGCCGACCGACGCATCAAGGCGTAATAGAGCGCACGATCCAAAGTCGGAATGATGCTGACTTGGGCGTCGAAATCGACGCCCGCGCGCTCGAACGCGGCTCGTAGGCGCGATTCGAGGGCGCGATCCATCGCCGCGACGCGGCTGCGAAAGAAGACCAGTCGCCCGCGACTCGGACCAAACAGCCGTTTGCGCAGACCGTGCGCGATCTTCACCCAGACGTCGTCGAAATAAGGAGAATACTTGAATGGCGTGCCGGGGCAGAGCAACAGAGGCTCGTCGGTTGGAAGGCCCAGCGCAGTGAGATCGAGCGGCACTTCAGGCGGCGCCAGGGGCTCGACATAGACACCGAAGTTCGGCAAACGCACGAGCCGTTCTCTGTAGTTGTCCGCAGCGTTCTCCGGTTCCAGAAATTCCCCCGACAGATAGAGATCCATCGTCGCAAAGCCGGTCGTTTCGGGATGTCCCCACGTGGTCGCCTGCAGGGGCGCCAGGCGCATCGCCCCGAGCTGCTGCGTCAACGGGTCCATGCCGACGGAGGGATAAATCAAGACGTCCAAGTCGCTTTGGCGGATCGCCCGTGCCCATCCTTCGACGCTCGTCGGCCCGTCCTCGACTCTCGTGACTAGGTCGCGCGCCTGTCGAGTCTGCGCATCGCTGTCACGATTGAGTTGAAACAGCTGGATCTCAAATTTGTCTCTGTCCAGGTGGTGTACCCAGCCTTTCGTGATCGCATTCCAAACGGAGTGCTCTTTGATGTGCGGCGACGCGATGCCGAGGCGAATACGAGTGCCGACGGTCCGGGGAAGAGCCGTTGTAGTGGTTCCCGCGAAAATTTCGTACTCGATTGGCAGCGTTCCCATCCAATCGACGCATAGTTCGCCGTATCGCGTCAGCAACTCGCGGTTATTGAAGGGCTGGTACGCCAAGCAGAACGGTTGAACCACACTCAGAGCCTTGTAGGGCTCCTTGACTTCATCCGGCCCTGCACGATACCAGGCCGCGATCTCAGCGAGCGAGCGCGCAAACGCGTCGCGGGACGGAATGATATCTTCGGCCCGGTCATAAATGGATTTCAGCGGGGCAAGAGCCATCACCCAGCGAGCGGTGAGGTTATCGGGCTCTAGTTCCAAGACGCGCCGCAACCGCTCGATGGCCGGTTCGCTCAGTCCGTTCGCGAGCAAGACATAGGCTGTTTGGCCCAATAGCGAAGCCGCCGGTCGCCGCAACACGGAGTCGGCGAAGGCGGGTGTATCGCCGACCGTGAGCAGCAGCGCGTCCACGGCGGGTGCCAACGTCGCGGCATGATCCAAACAGGCTTGCGCCTGCACGTGTTCCCCAACCGCGGCCCGAGCGGCGGCGAGCTGTTGCCAAGCCTCGGCGGCACGAGGGTCAGCCAAAGTCGCGGACTCGAAGGCGCCGATTGCCGCACGCGGATCCCCCGTCGCCAGATGGCTGAACCCCATGCGGAGCGCGAGCTCGTACGAAGCGGGATCGCGGTCGTACGCCCGCGTCAAGATCGGCAGCGCCTCGCTATGGCGACCGAGCCTCTGCAGCGCAATCCCCACGTTCAGCAAGGCTGCAGCAGAGTCCGGTTGCAAAAGCAACGCGACGGCAAACCATTCATAGGCTGAAGCGAAATGGCCGGCACTCAGGTAGCTGACGCCGAGATTGCCTAGCGCCGCAACGTCATGCGGGCTGATCGAAATCGCAGCGCCGATGAGTTGCTGGGCGTCCTCGTATCGACCTTGCTGAAGGGCGATAACACCCAGCAGTTGTGTCGCATCGAAGTCCTGGGGATCATTCGCAAGTATTTCGCGATAAATCGCCGCCGCCTCGTCCAGTCGGCCCCGTCCATGCAGTTCGGCGCCTTGTTCGATCAAGGATCGAATCTGGGTCGGTAAGGTTTCAGGTACCGCACTCATGGTTCGACTCGTAGTTGACCGCCCCGAAATGCCGCAGAGGTCCCCCTATCAGCGCGCAGGCTTGGCGGCGGACTTGGCCGGCGGTTTGGACGCGACTTGAATTCGTTGCAGCAAATCGTACGAGAAGGCTTTGACGAAGGAATCAGGGTACCCGTGCGCGCTCATCCCTTCGCGGACGCGGGCCGCCAGTCGGGCCCGCCGGTAGATGCTCAGCTTGTTGGACTGACAAAATGCCTTGGTTTGCTTGTCGATCTGTTGGTTGAGTTTCTCCGCACGCTGTGCGATGTTCTTCGCCGCCCCCGCCCCTGGAGCTGCCGGCAGGGTTTTCTTCACCTCCGCCACGATCCAGTCGGCGAACCGATCGACCTCGGGTGTGCTCAAGAGTTTTGCGAACATTAGGCTGAAACCTCAAAAAAAGATGGAGATGACGTGCCGCATTCTGCGCGCTCAATTTGCCTTAATCTAGCACAGAGAGGTGTCCCCAAAATGCACCGACCAGTCGCATGAATGAAATGCGCCAAATGCGTCACGATTCGGGTAGTCGCTTGCCGAGGTTCGCACTCGTGGATTGTGACGGACTTCATGCCTGCTAGCGATATCGCGCTGCGCCGCCTCGCCGCCCGCCTCGGGCGGCGCTTGCTGGCAAGCGGCGAAACCGTGACCGCGGCTGAGTCCTGCACCGGCGGCTGGATCGCCAAGGCGCTCACCGACATCGCCGGCGCTTCGCAGTGGTTCGAGGAGGGCTTCGTGACCTACAGTTACTCTGCCAAGCAGCGACGCCTCGGCGTACCTGCCGCGATGCTGGAATCGTTGGGTGCAGTCAGCGAGCCGGTCGTCAGGGCGATGGCGAAGGGCGCGCTCGCGCGAACGGGTGCACAATTTGCCGTCGCGGTCAGCGGCATCGCGGGACCCGGCGGCGCGGTGCCGGGCAAGCCCGTGGGTACCGTGTGGTTCTGTTGGGCCGTGCGCCGCGGCCGCCGCGTCCGCTGCGTGACGGCGCAACGCCGATTCCGCGGTAATCGCGAGTCCGTGCGCCGCAAAAGTGTGCAAGCCGCGCTGCGCGGCTTGCTCGCGCTGTGAGTTCGGAAGCCGCGCCGGCCGGCGCGTCGCTGCGTGTGTTCTACGCGCTCTGGCCGAGCAGCGAGCCGCGCGAGGCGCTGGCGCGCCTCATCGTCACGCGGGACGCCGGGCCTCGTGCGAGCCCGGTGCCGGCGGCAAACTACCACGTGACGATCGCCTTCGTAGGCAGCGTCCCGGCTGAGCGATTGCCTGTGCTCCTCGGCATCGGCGCCGAGACTCGCGCGGCGCGCTTCGCCTTGCGTTTCGAGGCGCTCGAGTATTGGCCGAAACCCGAGGTCGTCGTCGCCTCGGTCCGCACGATTCCGCCCGCCCTGCAGGTGCTTTGGGATGATCTGCATGCACGGCTGGCGGCACATGACTTCGAACTCGCGCCAAAACGCCTGCGCCCTCATGTGACGCTCGCGAGGAAAGTCACGCAAGCGCCTGTACCGATGGTAATGTCACCGCTAGATTGGGAGGCGAACAATTTTTCCCTCGTGCGCTCAGTGGTCGGCGGCGCGCACTCGGCCTATACAGTAGTCGAGACCTGGCCACTACTGGATGAACGCTGAAACTTCGCAAATCCATTGCATATGAGACGAGCGCGCCGCGCTAGATATGAAATAATGTGCGGACACATCGTTGAGGAATTCCCATGGAAGATAATCGTAAGAAGGCTCTCGCGGCCGCGCTGAGTCAGATCGAAAAGCAATTCGGCAAGGGTTCGGTCATGCGTCTCGGAGATGCGGGTGCGACCTACGAAGTCGACACGATCCCGACAGGCTCATTGGGACTCGACATCGCGCTCGGCGTCGGCGGCATCCCGCGCGGTCGCGTGATCGAGATCTTCGGTCCGGAGTCCTCGGGTAAGACGACGCTCACGCTGGCGATCATCGCGTCTGCGCAAAGTCATGGCGGCACCGCGGCGTTCGTCGATGCGGAACATGCGCTCGATCCGGTGTACGCCGAGAAACTCGGCGTCAAAGTCAACGATTTGCTCGTATCGCAGCCCGACACGGGTGAACAAGCGCTCGAGATCACCGACATGCTCGTGCGCTCCGGCGCGATCGACGTCGTCGTGGTCGACTCGGTTGCCGCCTTGACCCCGAAGGCGGAAATCGAAGGTGAAATGGGCGATCAGCACATGGGGCTGCAGGCCCGGTTGATGTCGCAGGCGCTGCGCAAACTCACCGGCAACATCAAGCGCTCGAATACGATCGTGATCTTCATCAACCAGATTCGTATGAAGATCGGCGTGATGTTCGGCAACCCGGAGACGACGACCGGCGGCAACGCGCTGAAGTTTTACTCCTCGGTGCGCATGGACATCCGCCGCATCGGCGCGATCAAGAACGGTGAGGAGGTCGTCGGCTCGCAGACGCGCGTCAAAGTGGTCAAGAACAAGGTCGCCCCGCCGTTCCGCGAAACGGAATTCGAAATCATGTACGGCACCGGGATATCGAAGGAGGGCGAACTCATCGAGCTCGGCGTGCTGCACAACATGATCGAGAAATCCGGCTCGTGGTACAGCTACAAAGGCGAGCGCATCGGGCAGGGCAAGGACAATGCCCGGACATTCCTGCAGCAGCATGCCGAAATCGCGAAGGATATCGAGCAGCAAATTCGCGCCAAGCTGATCCCCGAGAAGGCCACGATGAATCGCGGCGGCGAGGCCAAGGAAGCCTGAGGTCTGAGACCCAAGCCCGAAGAACCGCTGGATGCGCGCGCCGCGCGTGTCGCGGCGCTCGATGCCCTCGCGCGACGCGATCACGCTGCCGACGAGTTACGCCGCAAACTGCAGAGCAAGGGCTACGATGCCGGTGTGCTCGACGAGGTCATCGATCGATTGATTGCAGAGCACTTGCTGGACGATCGTCGCTACGTGGATAATTTCGTCGGCTTTCACGCGGCGCGTGGCGAAGGGCCGCTGCGCGTGCGGACAAGACTGCGCCAAATCGGGGTTACGGGCGAGATTGTAGAGGAGTGCCTTGCAGCATTCCCGGATTGGCTCGCCCGGCTCGACGCCGCGCGACGAAAGAAGTTTGGCGCATCGCTGCCGAGCGATTACGCTGATCAGCAGCGCCAGGCCCGATTCCTGCGCTACCGAGGCTACACCGGCGCTCAGATTCGATCGGCGCTGGGCTTCGATACCGACATCAACGACGACACTGAAGACTTATGAAACGCGACACTAAAATGAGAATGATGACGAGCTCGGAAATCCGGGCGAGTTTCCTCGAATTCTTCCGCAAGAACGGACACAGCATCGTGCCATCGAGTTCGCTCGTGCCGGGCAATGATCCGACGTTGCTGTTCACGAATGCCGGCATGGTGCAATTCAAGGATGTCTTCCTCGGCAAGGAGGCGCGCGACTATACCCGCGCGGCGACTTCGCAACGCTGTGTGCGGGCGGGGGGCAAGCACAACGATCTCGAGAACGTCGGTTATACGGCGCGGCATCATACGTTTTTCGAGATGCTCGGCAACTTCAGCTTCGGCGATTACTTCAAGCGCGAGGCGATCCATTTCGCCTGGAATTACGTGACCGGAACTCTCGGCATCCCGAAGGACAGACTCTGGGTCACGGTTTTTCGCGAGGACGACGAAGCAGAGCGCATCTGGACCGAGGAAATCGGCATCGATCCGACCCGCTGCACGCGCATGGGGGAGAAATCGAATTTCTGGCAAATGGGCGAGACCGGCCCCTGCGGACCCTGCAGCGAGATTTTCTACGATCATGGCGCCGACATTGCCGGCGGCCCGCCCGGCTCGCCCGACGAGGACGGTGATCGCTACGTCGAAATCTGGAATCTCGTCTTCATGCAATACGATCGGTCTGCGGACGGAGTGCTCACGCCGCTGCCCAAGCCGTCGGTCGATACCGGCATGGGTTTGGAACGCGTCGCCGCCGTGCTGCAAGGCGTGCACAGCAATTACGACATCGATTTGTTCAAGGCGCTCATTCAAGCCGCCGCCGCGGTGACCGGCACGGTGGATTTAGAGTCCTCGAGCTTGCGTGTCATTGCGGATCACATCCGTGCCAGTACGTTTCTGATCATCGATGGTGTCGTCCCCTCGAATGAAGGCCGGGGCTATGTGCTGCGTCGCATCATCCGACGCGCGATCCGCCATGGCTACAAGCTTGGTCAGAGTCAGCCTTTCTTCCACAAACTCGTACCAACACTGGTTCGGGAGATGGGTGGTTATTTCACGGAATTGGTCGTTGGCGAAGCACGCGCGATCCAGATCCTTGCGCAAGAGGAGGAGCGGTTTGCCGAGACGCTCACGCGCGGCATGGCCTTGCTCGATGCGGAGGCGGCGAAGTTGACCTCGAACGTGATTCCCGGCGAGACGGTGTTCAAGCTCTACGATACGTATGGATTTCCCGCCGACCTCACTGCCGACGTCGCGCGCGAGCGCGGGTTGTCCATCGATCAAGCCGGATTCGACGCAGCCATGGAAGCGCAGCGGGCGCGAGCACAGGCCGCCAGTAAATTCGGCGCCGACTTGCGCGATACGGTCAAATTCGACGGCAAGACGAGTTTCTCAGGCTACGAGCGGCTCGCTGACGAAGGCGTGGTCACCGGACTGATCGTCGATGGCACTCTGGTGCCGGTCGTGCATGAGGGACAAGCGGCGCAGGTCTTGCTCGACCATACGCCCTTTTATGCCGAAAGCGGCGGCCAAACCGGCGATGCCGGCATACTCGTCTCCGGCAAGGCGCGGTTCGTGGTCAGCGACACGATCAAGGTCAGCGGCGCGCATGCGCATAGTGGCCAGCTCGAGTCCGGCGAGCTACGCCTTGGCGACCGGCTCGAAGCGCGCGTCGACGAAACCCGCCGCCGTGCCGTCGCCCTCAATCATTCCGCAACTCATCTGCTGCACGCCGCGCTACGACAGGTGCTCGGCAAGCACGTGCAGCAGAAAGGTTCCCTGGTCGCCCCGGACCGTCTGCGCTTCGATTTTTCCCATGGCCAGGCGCTCACGCCGGCGGAATTGCGGCGTGTCGAGCAACTGGTCAACGACGAAATTCGCAACAACGCTCCGGCCGAGACACGGCTCATGGCTTTCGATGATGCGGTCGCCGCCGGTGCGATGGCACTGTTCGGCGAGAAGTACGAGAGCGAAGTCCGAGTGCTCTCCTTGGGCGACTTCTCGGTCGAATTGTGCGGTGGTACGCACGTGGCGCGCGCCGGAGATATCGGCTTGTTCAAGATCGTCAGCGAAGGCGGCGTGGCTGCAGGCGTGCGCCGCATCGAGGCCGTGACCGGCCAGGCAGCCTACGAATGGGTCGTGCAGACCGAGCACGTGCTCCGCGACGTTGCATCGATGGTCAGGGGCGGACGCGACGATGTCGAGGCCAAAGTCCGTGAGCTCATCGAACGTGCACGACGCTTGGAGAAGGAATTGCAGCAGCTCAAGGCGAAGTTGGCGAGCGGCCAGGGTGGCGATCTATCCACGCAGGCCAAGGACATTGGCGGAATCAAGGTATTGGCTGCCAAAATCGTCGATGCAGACGCTAAATCTTTGCGCGCTGCGGTCGATGACCTGAAGGCGAAGCTAGGTTCGTCGGTCATCGTGCTGGCGACCGTGCAAGACGGCAAAGTCGTGCTCGTGGCGGGCGTTTCCGCTGATTTGCTCGGTCGATTCAAGGCAGGCGACATCGTCGGTGCGGTAGCGGCCCAAGTCGGCGGCAAGGGCGGTGGTCGCGCCGACTTCGCGCAGGCAGGTGGGACCCAGCCGGAGAATTTGGACCCCGCGTTGGCGGGCGTCGAGGCCTTCGTTTCGAGCCGCCTTGCGCATTAGGTTTATTTTATTGTCTACAAAACAAATGCCGGAAATTCGTGAACCATTCTTGTATTCTCCGGCTCTTGGCTAAAGAAATTCACTAGTTCTGCGATAACCCGTCTCGTGGATCGAACGAATCTCTCTTTGTGTTGCCGTACATAACGCGCGCAATACAGCGAAATACCGCCAAGGAAGCCAGGAGCTCAGGTATGTTGATATTGACCAGAAGGGTCGGCGAAACAGTCATGATCGGCAACGAAGTGACAGTCACCGTGTTGGGCGTGAAGGGCAACCAAGTCCGCATCGGCGTCAACGCGCCGAAAGACGTCGCCGTGCACCGCGAAGAGATTTACGAGCGCATCAAGCGCGAAGAGGACGGCGAAGCGCCTGCTCCGCGACCGACGCTGAAAGTCACCGACCGCGCCTAGATCTCGATTTCGTTTTCGCACCTTATTCAGCTTTACGTTAAGAGGCCACCACGGGTATCATCCCGCGCTCCGCAGAAGGGCGAATCGCCCTATCGGAGAGGTGGCCGAGTGGTCGAAGGCGCGCCCCTGCTAAGGGCGTATGGGTCAAAAGCCCATCGAGGGTTCGAATCCCTCCCTCTCCGCCAATAGGG
>Ga0116230_10000018_pt1 | contig 124452 bp, 110 predicted proteins | sample S1TSphfallax_3_FD_88678 | JGI IMG/M metagenome (GOLD analysis project Ga0116230, IMG submission 88678) | Host-associated microbial communities from peat moss isolated from Minnesota, USA - S1T2_Fd - Sphagnum fallax MG | ecosystem: Host-associated > Plants > Peat moss > Unclassified | place...
GATCTGACGCTCAAGGATGAGGGCTTTGGCGATTTGTTGCCCGGGGCTGAGGCCGTTATTTTGGACGAGGCGCATCAGGTACCTGACATCGCCGCCCAGTTCTTCGGTCAGACCTGGTCGGTGCGCCAGGTGCAGCTATTGCTCAAGGATGTCAATGCGGAATTGACCCCCGGGGCGGCGCGTGGGTTACCGCTGGTCGGTGATCTCGCCATCGTCGAGGCGCGTCTCGATGACCTGCGCGCGCGCGTCCCGGGCGGTGCCGGCCGGTATGAGTGGCCGAACCTGCCCGAAGCATTCTTGGACGCATTGGCGGCGCTCGAAACGGCGCTCGCTGATCTGGCGCGAGCGCTCGAGGGACTGGCGGCAGGGCCAGGGGTCGCCAATTGCGCCCGCCGCGCACTCGCAATGCGCGATTCGCTGACCGCGTTGAACTCGGTAGCCGAGGACTCGGGATTGCGCTGGTTGGAGGCCTCCGCCACCGGTTTGTCGCTGCACTTCACGCCTTTCGAGATTGCCGATCGACTGCGCGCCTACGTCGAGGGGCGACCCTGCGCGTGGGTATTCACTTCCGCGACGTTGGCGATCGGCGCCGACTTCGGGCATTTTGCCGCTCGTATCGGCTTGCCCGAGGCGCGCACCTTGCGCATCCAAAGTCCTTTCGATTACCCCACTCAGGCGCGCATCTATCTCCCCGACGGCCTGCCGGACCCGCAGCATCCGCAATTTGCTGCAAAATTCATTGCGGCCTGCGCGCCACTGCTCGCGGCATCAGGAGGCCGTGCCTTTCTCCTGTACACCAGCTATCGGGGCCTCGCCGAAGGCGTTGCGGCATTGAAAGCCCGCTATCCGGAGCCGCCATTTCCGTTGCTGGTCCAGGGCGAGGCGCCGCGCGAAGCCTTGCTCAAGCGCTTCCGCGAACTCGGCAATGCCGTGCTGCTGGCGACGGGCAGCTTCTGGGAGGGGGTCGACGTGAAAGGTCAGGCACTGTGCATCGTTGCCATCGACAAGCTGCCATTTGCCGCTCCGGATGATCCGTTGCTCAAGGCTCGCTTGGAGGGCATACGCCGGCGCGGCGGTAACCCGTTTTCCGAGTATCAATTGCCACAGGCAGTGCTGTCTCTCAAGCAGGGTGTGGGACGGTTGATCCGCGATGTCGAGGATTTCGGTGTGATCGTCTTGGGCGATCCGCGACTGCGGACCAAGGGCTACGGCCGGATATTCATGCAGTCGATGCCGCCCTGTCCCGTCGTCACCGATGTGCACGCAGCGGTGCAGTTTCTCGGCGAGCGGTTCGCCCGGCTGGCGCCGCCTCAGCCCGCCCGCTTGTCGGGCGCTTGAGGCTGCCGGCATGCGGCTCCTGGCACTCGATACCGCGACGGAAGCCTGTTCGGTTGCGCTCCTGACCGAGGGCGAGGTCGTGGGTCTGTCCAGGGAGGTCGGTCGGGGTCATGCCGAACACATTCTCGCGATGATCGATAGCGTGCTCGGCGAGGCCGGCGTTGCCTTGAGCGGCCTCGATGCGATCGTGGCGAGCGTCGGGCCCGGCGCCTTCACCGGCGTGCGGATCAGCGTATCGGTGGCGCAGGGGCTGGCATTCGGCGCCGATCTGCCCGTCATTCCCGTGACCACGTTGGAGGCGCTCGCATGGCACATGATGGAGGCCGGTGCTCGCCGGGTCCTCGCTTGCATGGATGCGCGAATGGGTGAGGTCTATTGGGGCTGCTTCGAGGCGGATGCCGGGCGTGGCCTCGTGGCGAGCGGCACGGCCGCTGTGGCGACCGCCGGAGCCTTGCGGATGCCGGTCGACGCACCGTTGCATGGTGTCGGGCGAGGATTCGCCGCCTATCCAGAACTGGCCGCGCTGCCGGGTCTCATCCTCGCCGCGGGCGCGGCACAGGCGTTGCCCGATGCCAAGGATATGGTGCGTCTCGCGGCGCTGCGCTACGCGGCGGATGGCGGGATCGATCCGCAAGACCTGACGCCGCAGTATCTGCGCGACAAAGTGGCGATGACGGAAGTCGAGCGGGCCGCCGCCAAGAGTAAACTGGGAGCGTCCTAGGCAGAGGGAGTCGGAGGAGACCCTTGTCACGGGACTGTCACATGTCAAGGCTGTAATAGCGGCCGTTATTCAAGGGACTGCTCAATTATGACGGCCAAACGCATCCTCATCGTCGAGGATGAAAAGAGCATTCGGGATATGGTCGCGTTCGGTTTGCGGCGGGCTGGCTATGACGTGCGCGAGGCGGAGGATTGCCGGGAGGCCCGGGCACGCATCGTCGATGTGCGGCCGGATCTCATGCTGGTCGACTGGATGTTGCCCGACATGAGCGGCCTCGAGCTCACCCGGTCGCTCAAGCGAGCGAAGGACACCGAAGAGATTCCGGTCATCATGCTGACCGCCCGCTCCGAGGAACAGGATAAGGTGGGCGGCTTGGAAGGCGGCGCGGACGACTACATAACCAAGCCGTTTTCGCCCCGAGAGTTGCTGGCCCGCATCCAAGCCGTGCTGCGACGCGCGTCGCCGGCGGGAGCCACCGACACGGTGGAGGTGGAGGGCTTGAAGCTCGACGACTCCAGCCACCGGGTGAGCGCCGGCGACCGGGAGATCCCCTTGGGTCCGACTGAATACCGGCTGCTGCATTTCTTCATGACCCACCCTGAGCGGGTCTTCACCCGGGGTCAGCTGCTCGACCGCGTCTGGGGGGGTAACACCTATGTCGAAGAGCGTACGGTAGACGTGCACATACGGCGTCTGCGCAAGGCGCTCGAACCCTACTCGCTGGAGCGGCTGGTGCAGACCGTACGGGGCTCCGGCTACCGCTTCTCGGCGCGGGATAATTGACACGGAGCAATTAACACGGGGTAGTCTTCGCTCCATGGTATCGATGTGGTCCTTCGCGCTCGCGCGTCTGGCGGGCATATTGCTGGTGGGGTTGATGCTCGGGGCACTCCTCGGGCACCTCGGGTCGTGGGTTCTGGCGGCCGCCTGCATCTACCTCGGATGGCAATTGTTCAATCTGCATCGCCTGGATCGCTGGCTGCGCCTGCGCTCGCGGATCGATCCACCCAATCTCGGCGGCATATGGGGCGATGTGATCGGCCAGGTGGTGCGGTTGCACCGTCGCAAGCAGTATCACAAGCAGCGCTTGGTGCAGCTGTACCGCGAGTTGCGACGCTCCACCGCCGCGCTGCCGGATGGGGTCATCATTTTGAGCAGTCAAAACGAGATCGTCTGGTTCAACCGTCAGGCGGCACGGCTGTTGGCGCTCAAACGACCGGTCGATGTCGGATTGCGGATCGATAATCTGATCCGGTCGCCGGAGTTCGTGCGCTACCTGCATGCGGATGATTTCGCGATGCCGTTGGTGATTCGCCCACCGGTGCAATCGGAGCTGTATCTGTCGCTGCAGCTCGTGCCCTACGGTGCCGGTCAATCGCTGATGCTGGTGCGGGACGTGACCCGGCAGATGCGCCTGGAGGCCACACGCAAGGATTTCGTCGCGAATGCGTCCCATGAGCTGCGCACGCCGCTCACCGTGATCTCCGGTTATCTCGACACTCTCGCGGATGATCCCTCGATCGATCAGGTTTGGGCGGGTCCGATTCGCGATATGCGGGCGCAAGCGCATCGCATGAACGCCATCATCGCCGACCTGCTCGAATTATCGCGCTTGGAATCGACCGACGGTGAGGCGGCGCGTGATCCCGTCGACGTGCCGCGACTGCTGGAGAGGCTGCAACGCGACGCATTGGCCGGCGATGATCGTCCGCGGCAAATTTCGCTCGACCTGGAATCGTCGGATGGGCTTTATGGATCGATCCAGGAGATTGAATCGGCGTTCACCAACCTGCTGGTGAACGGCGTCAAATACACGCCGTCGGAGGGCGCGGTGCGGATGCGCTGGTGGAGCGACGATGAGGGCGCCTACTTTGCCGTCATCGACAGTGGCATCGGGATCCCGGCGGAACATATCCCGCGGCTGACCGAACGCTTTTATCGCGTCGATGCCAGCCGCTCCCGCGAACGCGGTGGCTCCGGTCTGGGTCTCGCGATCGTCAAGCACGCGCTGCAGCGCCACGGGGGTTGGCTCGAAGTACAGAGCTCCGAGGGCAAGGGCAGCACCTTCACCTGTCATTTTCCGCAACAGCGCGTCTGGCAGCCCAAGTTGCATGCCGCGGCCAATGCGTGATGTGCCCCAGCGAAGCTTCACCAACGAGCAGCGTCACATTTATCGCCTTCGCGGTTGACCTTAAGTACAATCGGATGTACACGATCAGGCAGGTTCCCGCGATCAATCCCGACCAGGTAAAACATGGAAACTGCCGATCTCACCCATCACATTTCCCGGCGCTTCAACGAAGACCTCGAAAAAGTGCGCAACCAAGTGTTGCAGATGGGCGGTTTCGTCGAGCAACAGCTGCACAAGGCCGTCACCGCCTTGGTCGACGGCGACAGCCGGCTCGGCGAGTCGGTGGCCACCGATGATTACAAGGTCAACGGGATGGAAGTTTCCATCGATGAGGAATGCAGCCGGATTCTCGCACTCCGTGCGCCCGCTGCCGGCGACCTGCGGGTGATCGTCGCCATCATCAAGACCATCACGGATTTGGAACGGATCGGCGACGAGGGTGAAAAAATCGGCTACATCGCCTCGCAACTCGCCACCATGGAACGGCCCGCCGATCAGTATCGCGAGATCAAGCATCTCGGTCGTCAGGTTGCGCAAATGGTGCACGACTCACTCGATGCGTTTGCTCGCATGGACTCGCAGGCGGCGTTGCGGACGGCTCGAGAAGATCGCATGGTGGACGATGAGTACGAGTCGATTCACCGCCAATGCATCACGTTCATGATGGAAGACCCGCGCAGCATTCGTCGCGCTCTCGAGATCATGTGGGTGGTGCGCGCTCTGGAGCGGATCGGCGATCATGCGAAGAATATCTGCGAATACGTGATCTACATGGTGCACGGCAAGGACATACGGCATACCTCGCTCGAGGATGTTGCCAAGCAGATCGACGCGGCGAACGCAATCGCCCGCCGCTGATGTCCGCGCGTGCCGGTAACGCTCTGGGCGCCCTGACCTGTGCCGCTTTATTGGCTTATGCGTATTACTGCCAAATCGTGCTTCACCTCGAACCCTGCCCGCTGTGCATCTTTCAGCGTGTCGGCATCTTTGCATTGGGCGCCGTATTCCTGACTGCGGCAGCCCATGACCCGACTGCCTGGGGGCTCAAGGTTTACGGAGTGCTCGAGGGCCTCGCGGCCCTCGCCACCATGGGGGTTGCTCTGCGTCACCTCTACGTGCAAAGTCTGCCACCCGGTACCATCGCCGCCTGCGGCGCGTCACTCGATTTCATGCTCAAGGTGTTTCCGCTCACCGATGTCCTGGTCAAGGTTTTCACCGGCTCCGGCGAGTGCGCCAAGATCAATTGGCGTTTTTTGGGGCTGGCGATGCCGGCTTGGGTCTTGATCTCAGGGATGGCCTTGGCCGTCCTGGGCTTATGGACGAATCTACGCCGCCGGCCTCCCGTGCTGCGATTCTGACCAGGAGACTCATGACTTGACTCCGCTCGAACTTACGACGGAATTGATTTCTCGCGCCTCGGTGAGCCCCACTGACGGCGGCTGTCAGAACCTGATGGTGGATCGCCTCGAAGCCATCGGCTTCACGGTGGAGAATCTGCGGTTCGGACCGGTGGACAACTTTTGGGCGAAACGAGGCAGAGGGGCGCCGGTATTCTGCTTCGCCGGACATACCGACGTCGTACCCGCGGGACCCCGCGATGACTGGCGGACGGACCCGTTCGAACCCGTGATTCGTGAGGGCATCCTCTACGGGCGCGGCGCGGCCGACATGAAGAGTGGACTGGCGGCGATGCTGACCGCCACCGAGGAGTTCGTCGCGCGATACCCGGCGCATGACGGAACCATCGCCTTCCTCATCACCAGCGACGAGGAGGGTCCGTCGGTCGATGGCACCCGCCGAGTGGTCGAATTACTCCGGGCGCGGGAGGAACGGATCGATTGGTGCCTGGTGGGTGAGCCCTCGAGCGAAAAGTTGCTCGGTGACACCATCAAAATCGGCCGTCGCGGCAGCTTGAGCGGCCGGTTGACCGTTCATGGAGTACAGGGCCACGTCGCCTACCCGCAATTTGCCGACAACCCGGTGCACGCGTTGGCTCCCGCCTTGGCGGAGCTGACGGCCGTCACGTGGGACCACGGCAACGCGCACTTCCAGCCGACCACGTTTCAGATCTCGAACATTTCCGCGGGCACGGGCGCGCCCAATGTCATTCCGGGGGAACTCAAGGCGCGCTTCAATTTGCGCTTTTCGACCGAACAAACCGTGCCGAAACTGAAGGACACGGTGGAGGCGATCTTGACGCGACACAAGCTCAAGTACTCGTTGGAATGGTACGTATCCGGTTACCCCTTCTTCACGCCGCCCGGCCGGTTGTCCGCTGCTGCAGTCCAAGCGGTCGAGGAGCAACTACAACGGGTTCCCAAACTCTCCACCGGGGGAGGTACTTCCGATGGCCGGTTCATTGCACCCTTGGGCGCGCAGGTCATCGAACTGGGAGTGGTGAACGAGACCATCCATAAGGTCAACGAATGCGTGCGAGTCGAGGATATCGAGCGCCTGCGCAATCTCTACGTCAGGACGCTCGAACTCCTCTTGGCGCCGGGAGCCGGTCCGTAGCGACCGGCTCCCGGCGTTGCGTCTACTTGACGCTGTAGCCGCGTCCCTCGAGACACGCCGCCTGCGCGCGCACATAGTCGGAGCGCTTATCCGCGCCGACCCCTGGGTTGGACCCTTGCGTGGGATCAAATCCGCTTTGCGACACGGCCCACCGATGGCACTCGAATTTATCCTTCGACTGCTGATCGGCAGTCTGGCCGTTCTTCGGGTAGGCGATCAGATCAGTGTTGGCAGCCGGCTGCTGGGCTGCGACCTGACTCTCGAGACCCGCCGGGGGCGCAACCGTCTGATATTGCCCGACATTACCGTCGTAGACGTAGTAGGTGTTGTTGGCGTAGTAATACGGAATGCCGTCCCACCACAGTGTGCTGTAGTAAAAGGGCAGGGTGGCAAAGTACAGGCCTAACCCCAAGCCGCCCCAACCCCATCCGCCCCAACCGCCATAGTAGCCACGATAACCGCCGTAGCCGCCGCGATAGCCGTAGCCGCCGCGATAACCGTAGCCGCCGCGATAACCGCCGCCGTATGCAGCGCCGTGACCGCCCACCGCGTGGCCGCCGCCACCGGCGAAATGCGCCCCACCACCGCCGCCGCCATGGCCTTCAGCCAACGCCGACGTGCTGCCCAGCGCAAGCGCCGCCAAAGTGCTGAACACAATCGATGCTTTCAACGTAGTTTGGTTTCTCATGACCCTCACCGGAAGACGAATCGGCGCCGGTGGACTCGAAGATCCGGCGCTCGCCACTGCCGCCGAGAGGCATGCAGCAACGCGTTTCGATTTCGTCCTAAGTATGACTCGAAAAGCTTGCCGTCGTTTCAAAATCCACTGATCGCAACGACGTAGGCGCCCGCTTACGCCCTTATTTTACAGTTTCGTTGCCCCTTCCCAAATGGATGCGAAATTCGTTACTGCGCACGCGCCGGCGTCTTCGTTACGGTCAGCCGGATCGAGGCGGCGTTGGCGCCGCTCAGCTGAACGATGAATTGGGTAGCGCCGGCCAGATCGAATTCCACGATCTTGTGCGGACCCTCGCAGTTTTGCTGACCCTGATAATCCGTGACCGTCGCCAACTGACCCTTGACGACGACGTCGATCCACAGTGGGGTATCGACGGCAACCCGGTAGTTTCCCGGGGTTTTCAATGTCAGAAGGGCCAGTCCCGCGAAGCTGCCGTCGCGTGCCGTGCTGCGTCCGGGGGTGACCGCGAAGGTGACCTCGGTTTGAGGTTGCAGTTGCAATCCGTACAGGCGATCCGGTTCGATGGCCGGTGATGCCTCGGCACTCTTTCCCGCAGGCAGCGCAAGGCTCGCGGTGTCGAACAGCGCGACCTCTTTGCTGACGTCCCACTTGAAGCCGGTACAGCGGCCGTCGGCGAAGACGGCAGGAGCCGCGAGCGCCAGCAGCAGAGCGGCAGAAAAAGTCATCGAACGCATGGAATTCTCCGACGATTGGGTAGTCAGGAGTGCAAGGCTAGCGCGGCAAGAACGGCGGGTCGAATCGAACGTCCCACCCACCGGCATCAACGGCCTTGGTTATTGATGCTGATGGAATTGACCACCCGAATGACGCCTGTGACTTCACCCGCAACCGCTGACGCTAAATCGCGCTGCTCCGATGTATCGACGAGGCCATAAAGATACACCACGCGGTCAATCGTCTGAACGGTGATGAGATTCGGCGGTTCGATCGACGCGTGTTCCGCAAATCGCGCGCGCACCGCTGCGGAAATCTGCGAATCCGCGGCGCAGCCTGTGAAGCCACAGTGTCGGTACGCCGCCACGAGCGTGCAGCCGTCGAGCACGCCGCAAAGCGCAAGACTCATCAGGAAGGCGCGTAGCGGTGTCAATGCAACATCTTTCAACTTATTGTGTTGTAAAATTACACTAAATTCATGGTCAAATGACCTGGCTTATGCTTGCTTGCCTACGCGCTTTTCTATAACTTTGCCGGCGATCTTTTTCTAGTTGTTGCTAAAAAGATGCAGAAAAAATAAGGCTGTCATACTGGTGCAACAATCTGTTGGTTGAATCCAACGCCTTCAATTAGGCAAAAATCGACGCACCGTTCGATTTACATAAACAGATTATCTGGAGGTCAACGTGAGACAAGACAACCTGACTTTGGAGTCGGCGACTTCGCGTTCGCGAAGCCGAAAAATCTGCTGGACCGGCCTGGCGATGGTCATGTCATTGGCCGTATCCGGGGTCGCGATGGCGCAGAAGACGGGCCCCGCCGCATCGGTCGCCGATGACGACGCATTGAGCTGGCACGGTATCACTCTCTACGGCATCGTCGACGTGGGGCTTCAGTATGACACCCACGGAGCGCCCTTCAGTGACTACTTTCCGGGCGGCAGCTCGGACATCGTCCAGAAATATGATCGGCAATCGGTGACAGGACTCACCCCCAGCAATCTGAGCCAGTCGCGGGTCGGCCTTCAAGGCTATGAACCCTTTTATCAAGACTGGGCCGCGATCTTCAAGGTGGAGACCTTCTTCAATCCGCAAGCCGGCACGTTGCCCGACGCGTTGAAGTCCTTGGTCCTCATGAACGGCCATAGCACCGCGACCCAAAACGTCAATCTCGATTCGAGTGTGGCCGGAGAAATATTCCAAACAGCCATCGCCGGGGTCAGTTCGAAGACCTACGGCACCATCACCTTCGGACGTCAGCTCACGTTGCTCGCCGATGGCTTCAGCAAATATGACCCGAACTATGGTTCACAGGCGTTCTCCCTGATCGGCTTGTCGGGCACCTATGCGGGCGGCGGCGACACCGAGGACAAGCGCGTTGATGACTCGATCAAGTATTACATCAGCTACGAAGATATGGTGCACGGCGGCTTGATGTACAAATTCAATAATTCCAACGGCGGCGCGAACACGCTGTTCCAGCTGGAAGCGGGCGGCGAGTATGCCGGTGCATCTGTCGATGCGTACTACGCGAAAGTGAAGAGCGCCATCTCCGTGTCGGCCCTGAGTTCGGCGCAGGTCGGCGAATTGGGTACGGCCGCGGTGGCGGCGGGCCTGCCTAACGGCGCATTTTCGGTGGGCAACTCCTTGTCGGCCACCATTTCGGACAACACGTCCTTCGCCGTGATGGGTTTGTACAAATTCGATCCGCTCAAGTTCTTCGCGGGCTACGAGCACATCAAGTACGCCAATCCCACCGATCCGTTGGGTGCGGGTACCGTCGACTTGAGCGGCTACACGCTCGCCTTCGTCAACAATGACGCCTACAGCGTCAACAAGATCCTCCAGGTCTACTGGGCGGGCGCACGCTATACGGTGATCCCGAACCTCGACCTGACCGTCGCCTACTATGGGTATCATCAAAACTCGTACGCCACCGGCAAGGACGCGGGTTGTTCGTCGAACATCTCCGGTTCCTGCAGCGGGCATTTCGAGGCATTCTCGCTGGACGCCGATTACTCCTTCAACAAACACTTCGATGTGTACGCCGGCGCCATGTACAGCGCCGTCTACGATGGAGTCGCCAACGGCTACCTCTATCAGCGTAACAACATCGATCCGACCGCGGGCGTGCGCTTCAAGTTCTAAAGTGCGGCCTCCCCGGAACCCCATGGCCATGGCCTTCGGCCATGGGGTTTTCCGTGTCATTCGCGGCGCCGCGCCGCAGCCGCCGCAAATCATCTACAATTCCGCGTTATCGTTGAAGGCCGTGCCGGCCGGCGGAGAATTGCGTGGTTGCTGACAATGAGAAACGCGGCGGCTGGAGTTGGTGGTACGTGCTGTTCATCATCGAGTTTGCCGTGCCGCTGTGGCCACCCTTGTATAATCGGCTCGAACCGACCGTGATCGGCATTCCGTTCTTTTACTGGTTTCAGTTGCTGTGGGTGCTGGTGAGCGCCGTGTTGACTACCGTCGTCTATTTCGCCACCGCCGAGTAGCCACGCCGTGCACGGTATCAATTGGACAGCCCTCAGCATCTTCGTCGGCCTGTTCGCGTTCATATCCTGGTTGGGCTTTGCGGCGGCCCGCTGGCGCCGAGGTGATCTCGAACAGCTGCATGAATGGGGTCTGGGCGGTCGCCGCTTCGGCACGGTCATCACCTGGTTCTTGGTGGGCGGCGACATCTATACGGCCTATACCTTCATAGCGGTCCCGGCGCTGGCTTTTGGCGCGGGCGCCGTGGCGTTCTTCGCCGTGCCCTACACCGTGATCATCTACCCCTTGTTGTTCCTGGCTTTTCGCCGGCTCTGGCACGTGTGTCAACGACACGGTTACATCACGGCGGGGGACTTCGTCCGCGGCCGTTTCGGCAATCGCTGGCTGGCGCTCGCCATCACCGTCACGGGGATCATCGCGACGATGCCGTACATCGCCCTGCAACTCGTGGGTATCCAGGTGGTGATCGGCGCACTCGGCGTCTCCGGTTCCGGGCTCGTCGGTGATCTGCCGCTGTTCGTGGCGTTCATCGTCCTGGCGGCATTCACCTACTCGAGCGGCTTGCGCGCACCGGCCTCCATCGCCGTGGTCAAAGATCTGTTGATTTATCTCACGGCATTGACGGCGGTCATCGTGATTCCGCTGGAGCTCGGCGGATTTGCGAAGATTTTCGCCGCCGTCCCCGCCAAACAATTGTTGCTCGCGACGCCAGGTCCCAAGAGCACCGGCTCCTATAGCGGCTACGCCACTCTGGCCTTGGGTTCTGCTCTAGCCCTGTTCCTGTACCCGCATTCGCTGACCGCCATCTTAAGTGCCAGCAGCGGCAAGGCCATCCGGCGCAACGCCGCCCTGTTGCCGGGTTACAGCGTCATGCTGGGCTTGCTGGCCATGCTCGGATTTTTCGTCATCGCCGCCGGGGTGGACAAGTTGCCCGAGTATGCGGCGGGCTTCAAGCAATTTGGCAGCAATTTTGCGGTGCCGGCACTCCTATTGCACAGCTTTCCAGCGTGGTTCGTCGGCATCGCCTTCGCAGCGATCGGCATCGGCGCACTGGTGCCGGCGGCCATCATGTCGATTGCCGCCGCCAACCTCTATACGCGCAACATCCACCGCGAATTCATCAACAAGACGCCGACGGATCGGCAGGAATCACAGGTGGCGAAACGCGTGTCTCTGGGCGTGAAGGTCGGCGCGCTGGTGTTCATTCTCTTCGTGCCGACGAAATATGCGATTCAGCTGCAGCTGCTCGGCGGCATCTGGATCATTCAAACGTTGCCGGCCGTCATGCTGGGCGCGTACACGCGATGGTTCAACGCCTGGGCACTGGTGGTGGGATGGGCGATCGGCATCATCACCGGGACCTGGATGGCGGTGGAGACGAATTTGACCCCAACATTTCCCTTAAGTGTCGCCGGCTACAGTTTTCCCGGCTACACCGCGGTCTACACGCTGGTTCTCAATCTTTTGGTGGCTGTCGTGTTTACACCGCTGCTGAACGGTGTGGGGTTACGGGGTGGTGCGGCCGATGAAACCGTGGGCGCCGATTATTCCGCCTGAGGGCTGCGCTCACCGCCGGCCCCGCTGCCGCGGAGTCGCCGTCATGAAGCTGTCATTTGCCCCACAGACAATTACGGGTTAACCCAAGGGCGCGGGAGCCATGCGATGAAAATGATGCAACGTTTGCTGATGACCGGTTTGGCTGCAGTGTTGTGTGCCGGGGCGGTTGCCGCCGGATCGCCGGGCGCCGAAATCTCCGGAGCGGGGGCCACGTTTCCCTACCCGATTTACGCCAAGTGGGCCGATGCCTACAAAAAACTCACCGGTGTCGGGCTCAACTATCAGTCCATCGGCTCGGGCGGCGGCATCAAACAGATCAAGGCCAAGACCGTCACTTTTGGCGCCTCCGACATGCCGCTCAAGCCCGACGATTTGAAGGAATCGGGCCTCTTGCAATTCCCGATGATCATCGGCGGCGTGGTTCCGGTGGTGAACATCAAGGGCATCGCACCCGGGCAGTTACAATTGGACGGCGCCACCATCGCGGCCATTTATCTCGGCGACATCACGAGCTGGAATGATCCTAAAATCAAGCGGTTGAATCCTAAGTTGGCGCTCCCCGACACGGACATCGCGCCCGTCTATCGATCCGATGGTTCCGGGACCAATTTTCTCTTCACGGATTATCTTTCCAAGGAGAATCCCAAGTTCAAGTCCACCATTGGCGCGAATTCTTCCGTGCAATGGCCGGTGGGCATCGGCGCCAAGGGCAACGAAGGCGTCGCCAACATGACGACACAAACGGATGGCGCGATCGGTTATGTGGAATACGCCTATGCCAAACAAAACAAGATGGCCTACGCGCAGCTCGTCAACAAAGCCGGTAAAGCGGTCGAGCCGAGCGGGGAATCCTTTCAGGCCGCGGCCGCCAATGCAGACTGGGCGCATGCCGACGGCTATTACCTAGTGCTCACCGATCAAGACGGCGCGAAGAGTTGGCCAATCACGGGCGCAAGCTTTATTCTTGTCTATAAGCAACCCGCCGATTCCGCTGCCGTCGCCGAGGCGCTCAAGTTTTTCGCCTGGGCCTACAAGGATGGCGGCGCCATGGCCGCGGAACTCGATTACGTGCCTTTGCCGAGCGCTCTGATCGCTCAAGTCGAAGCCACGTGGAAGGCTGAGATCACGGCGGGCGGCCATTCGTTATGGACCGGCAAGTGACGACCTCACCGACGGCATGGGTCGGCGTGGGCAAGAGGGTAGGGTCGATGCTGACGTGATCCGGTTGCGGCGGCGCGGCGGGAGTTCGGGACAGCAGGAGCGGAACAGACATCGTGGCGATCATCGATCCGAGACACGCCGCAAAGCAATTGGTGTACGAGCGGATCTTCAAGACGTCAACGTTGTTGGCGGCACTGCTGGTGTTGCTCATCCTAGGGGGCGTGGCGGTATCTCTCGTCCGCGGCGCATGGCCGGCGTTGCGGCATTTCGGGTTCTCATTCGTGACGCGCGAGATTTGGAATCCGGTCACCGACGAATTCGGCGCGGTTGGGCCGATCTATGGAACGGTCGTCACGTCCGTGATCGCCATGGTGTTGGCGGTGCCGACCGGTTTCGGTATCGCCCTGTTCCTGACTGAACTCTGTCCCCCTTTGCTAAAACGGCCCATCGGCGTGGCGGTGGAACTGCTGGCTGCGGTGCCTAGTATCATCTTCGGGATTTGGGGGTTGTTCGTCCTGGCGCCCGTGCTGCAACGGCATGTGGAGCCATGGCTCATCAAACATGCCCATTCGATTCCGGTGCTTCATGAACTGTTCAAGGGACCGCCTTATGGCATCGGCATCATGACCGCCGGCATCGTGCTCGCCATCATGGTACTGCCGTTCATCGCCGCGACGATGCGGGATGTGTTCGACACCGTGCCCCCCATGCTCAAGGAGTCGGGTTATGGGCTCGGCGCGACCACGTGGGAGGTCATATGGAATGTCGTCGTGCCGCACTCGCGTGTGGGGGTGGTCGGCGGAATCATGCTCGGCTTGGGCCGGGCGCTGGGTGAAACGATGGCCGTCACCTTCGTCATCGGCAACGCGCATCGCATCAGCACCTCGTTGTTGGCGCCCGGCACGACGATCTCCTCGTCCATCGCCAATGAGTTCACCGAGGCCGTCGGTGACCTTTACACCTCTTCCTTGATCGCGCTGGGACTGCTGTTGTTCATCATCACCTTCACCGTCATCGCCGCCGCGCAGGTGATGCTGCGTCGCCTCGAGCGGCGGATCGTGGCATAGGCTATGAATCGTCGTGCCTTTCGCAAGGGCAAGAACGCCTCATTCCTGGTGATGTCGCTGCTCGCCACCTTGACGGGGCTGGTGTGCCTCGGCGCCATACTTTGGACTCTTCTGTCCCATGGGCTCGCCGGAATTTCGACACACGTGTTTACCGAGATGACGCCTCCGCCGGGCAGCGAGGGCGGCCTTCTCAATGCGATCTACGGCAGCGCGGTAATGACGCTGCTCGGCATCCTCGTCGGCTCGCCCATTGGGGTACTCGCCGGTACGTATCTAGCGGAGTATGGTCGCCGTTCGCGGTTGAGCGCGGTCGTGCGTTTCATCAACGACGTGCTGCTCTCCGCGCCCTCGATCATCATCGGTTTGTTCGTCTATCAGATCGTGGTGGTGAGAATGGGGCATTTTTCGGCGCTGGCCGGTGCGCTGTCGCTGGCGGTGCTCGCCATTCCGGTGACTCTGCGTACGACGGAAGACATGCTCAATCTCGTTCCGGCGGGCATGAAGGACTCCTCGGCGGCGCTCGGCGCCTATACCTGGCGAACCATCATCAGCGTGTTGTACCCTGCGGCCCGCAGCGGCATCGTCACGGGTTTGCTGCTGGCGATCGCCCGTATCAGCGGCGAGACCGCTCCCCTGCTGTTCACGGCGCTCAATAACCAGTTCTGGAGCGACAAGTTGAATGCACCGATGGCCAATCTGCCCGTGGTCATCTACCAATTTGCCTTGAGTCCCTACCCGGAGTGGCACGATCTGGCGTGGGCGGGCGCGCTCATCATCACGCTCAGCATCTTGGTTCTCAGTGTTTCGGCCCGCGTCGTGCTGTCGTTGATGCAATCCGGGGGGGGGCGCGGACAATGATGCCCTCCGCCAAACCGCCCAAGCATCTGAAGTGGCGCCCGGCCGCGCCGGCGGTCGTCCCCGAAAACCCGGCCGTGGGCGCAGCCAAAATCGAGATCCGTGGACTGAATTTTTATTACGGCGACGTCCAATCCTTGCAGGGGATCAACATGACGTTGGCGGACCGGTCGATCACCGCGTTCATCGGTCCCTCCGGCTGCGGCAAGTCGACCTTGCTGCGGGTGCTGAACCGCATGTACGCGCTTTATCCGAAGCAACGGGCGGAGGGTGAGGTGCTGATCGGGGGGACCAACATTTTAGGTCCGTCGGTCGATGTGGCCGAGTTGCGCTATCGGGTGGGTATGGTCTTCCAGAAGCCGACCCCCTTTCCGATGACGGTGTTCGACAACGTCGCTTTCGGACTGCGTCTCGCCGGAGGCATGCGGGCGGCCGAAATCAAGAGCCGGGTGGAATCCGCGCTGCGCGATGCGGCGCTGTGGGAGGACGTCAAGAGCAAGCTCAATGTGGATGGCCGCAGCCTGTCCGGCGGCGAACAGCAACGGCTGTGCATTGCCCGCGCCATCGCGGTCCAGCCCGAGGTGCTCCTACTGGATGAGCCGACGGCCGCGCTCGACCCCATCTCGACGCTGCGCGTCGAGGAAACGCTGCAGTCGTTGCGCGAAAAGTACTGCATCGTCATCGTCACGCACAATCTGCAGCAGGCGGCGCGAGTATCCAATGTCACGGGCTTCATGTACCTGGGCGAACTCGTGGAAATCGGCCCGTCGCGGGAGATATTCACATCGCCGAAGAATCGCAAGACCGACGACTACATCACCGGCCGGTTCGGCTGAGAAAGGCATGGCGGACACCGCTGCAAGCGTGAAAAAGGAATCCAACGGCGCCGCCGGTCCTGTGCGCGATTTGATCCACGAGCCGATCATGACCGCGGCGGCGGTGAACGTCTATTACGGCGCAAAGCATGCCGTGAAAAACGTAAGTCTCGACATCGGCCGCAACCAGGTGCTCGCGATGATCGGTCCGTCCGGCTGCGGCAAGTCCTCTTTTCTGCGGTGTTTGAATCGTATGAACGACACCATCCCCAACGCTCGGGTCGACGGCACCATAACGCTCGATGGCCAGAATATCTATGACCGCAAACAGGACGTCGCGCAGCTGCGCGCGCGTGTCGGCATCGTGTTTCAGAAACCGACGCCGTTTCCGCAGTCGATCTATGCGAATGTGGCATACGGACCGCGGATCCACGGTCTCGCCAACAATCGCGCTGACATGGACGAGCTGGTCAATACGAGCCTGCAACGCGCGGGATTATGGGATGAAGTCAAGGACCGGCTGTCGCAGCCGGGCACCAGTCTCTCCGGCGGTCAGCAGCAGCGGCTGTGCATCGCCCGCACGATCGCCGTCAATCCGGAGGTCATCCTGATGGATGAACCGACCTCGGCGTTGGATCCCATCGCGAGCGCCAAGATCGAGGATCTGATCGACGAGCTGAAGGCAGATTATTCGATCGCCATCGTCACCCACAACATGCAACAGGCCGCGCGGGTGTCACAGCGCACAGCGTACTTTCACTTGGGCGATCTCGTCGAGATCGGTCCCACGGACGTGATCTTCACCAACCCGAAGCAGCGGCTGACCGAAGATTACATCACCGGCCGCTTCGGCTGAACGGCGACCATCAGGCGCGAGGAGAGCCTCGCTGCTACGTGTTGCGCAGCAGGTCGTTGATCGAGGTCTTGGCCCTGGTCTGGGCGTCCACGCGCTTGACGATGACGGCGCAGGCCAGCGCGTACTTGCCGCTCGCCGCCGGCAGGGTTCCAGGCACCACCACCGCCCCGGCGGGCACCCGCCCGTAGAGCACCTCATCCCGCTCCCGGTCGTAGATGCGCGTGCTCTGGCCGATGAAAACGCCCATCGAAATCACTGCCCCCGCCTCGACGACGACCCCTTCGACGATTTCGGAGCGTGCGCCGATGAAACAATTATCCTCGATGATGGTCGGGCTCGCCTGCAGCGGTTCGAGAACGCCGCCGATGCCGACGCCTCCCGAGAGGTGCACGTTCTTGCCGATCTGGGCGCAGGAACCCACCGTTGCCCAGGTATCGACCATGGTGCCCGAATCGACGTACGCGCCGATGTTGACGTAGCTCGGCATGAGCACGACGTTGGCGGCGACGAAGGCGCCGCGCCGCACGGTGGCGGGGGGCACGACCCGCACTCCGGCGGCGGCGAACCGCTCGCCATCCCAGCCGCTGTACTTGAGGGGAACCTTATCGTAAAAGCTCAAAGGACCCGCTTCCTGCGGCCGGTTCGGAGCGATCCGAAACGACAGGAGGACCGCTTTTTTCAACCATTCATGCACATGCCACGCACCATCGCGTTGCTCTGCCACGCGCAGTACGCCGGCGTCGAGCAAATCGATGGCGGTTTCGACCGCAACCTTGAGTTCAGCTGAGGTGCCTGCGGGAGCGATGTTTGCGCGCTGCTCATAGCCGGCCTCGATGATGGCCCGCAGATCGGTATGGGACATGAATCCTCGGTCGTTGCTTCAGACCCGCGTAGTATCGCGGCGATCGAGCGCGCGCACCAGGGAATCCTGGACCCGGTGGGAGAGCTCGTCGCTCAAGATGCTGCCGCCGGAATCGGTGATGTAGAACACGTCCTCCGCGCGCTCGCCGACGGTCATGATCTTCGCGCCGTGGATGGCGACCCGCTCGGCCTTGAACACCTTGCCCACCTCCGACAGCAGACCGGGCCGGTCCGCGGCGACCAGTTCGAGGATGGTGCGTCCATTGCGTGAATCGATGCTGCAATTGACCTGGGTCGGTGTCGAGAACATGCGTACCTGCCGGGCCGCCCGGCGGGTCACCATCAACGGCGAATCCTCGGGCTGGTGCAAATTGCGCCACAGACCGCGTTCGATCTCACGGATCCGTTCCGGATCGGCGATCACGGCGCCGTTGTCCTCGAGGACGACATAGGTTTCGAGGCTGAAACCGTTGCCGCTGGTGATTAGACGCGCATCGACGACGTTGAGCCCCATCTGGTCGAGCACCGCTGTGGTGCGCGCGAAGCTGTGCAGCCGATGCGGCGTATAGGTGAGGACCGCCGTGCCGCCGCGATCCGTCAGCTGCCTGATTGCGACGAACGGCGAGTCGTCATGGGTGTCGCGGCCCGCCAGCACGCTGGTCTGCCAGGCGATTTCCTCCGGGGTGTAACGCAGGAAGTAGGCGTCGGTCCACTGCGACCAAACCGCGCGGATCTGTTCCTCGGGGATCGCGGGCATTTTCTCGCGCGCGTGGTCCTGGGTCTCACGGATCAACTCCTCCTGGTCGACCGGCGTTTCCAGGCCGCGCCGCAGCGCCCGTTTGGTTCGTTCGTAGAACTCCTCGAAGAGACGGGCCTTCCAGGCATTCCAGAGCTTCGGATTCGTGCCGCGCACATCGGCGACGGTGAGTACATATAAATAATCGAGATGCGCTTGGTCACCCACCTGCCGGGCGAATGCGTGGATGATGTCCGGGTCGCTGATGTCCTTTTTCTGGGATGTGATCGACAGGATCAAGTGATTGCGCACCAGCCAGGCGACCAGCCGCGCCTCGTACCGTCCGAGGCCCTGTTCGAGGCAGAATGCTTCCGCATCCACCGCGCCCAGCTCCGAGTGATCGCCGCCCCGACCCTTGGCGATGTCATGGAACAACGCCGCGAGATAGGCGAGCTCCTGTCGCGGCAGCGATTGCATGATCTGGCTCAAGCGCGGGAACTCGTCGTTGAACTTGGGCATTGCCAGGCGGCGCAGGTTGCTCACCACGAAGAGCGTGTGCGCATCCACGGTGTAGGCGTGGAAAAGATCGTATTGCATGCGTCCGACGACACGGCCGAACGAGGGAATGTAGCGACCGAGCACCCCGTAGAGGTTCATACGGCGCAGTTCATGGGTGACGCCGACGGGTGCGCACAAGATCTCCATGAACAGACGGTGATGTCTCGGGTTCTGGCGGAACTCCTCGTCGATCAGCCAGACATGGGTGCCGATGAGGCGGATGGTCTCGGCCCGCACACCGCGTAGCGCCGGGTTTTGCTGCAGGACCACGAATAATTCGAGCAACGCCGAGGGATGGCGTGCGAAGACCTCGGGATGAGTCACCTCGAGATAGTCGTTGCGGATTTGAAAGCGGGCGTTGATGGGGATGGGCGGCGCGCTCTGCGTCAGAATCGCTTCGCGGAACAGCTGCAGAAGCATTTCGTTCAGCAGGCTCACGTCCATGACCGTGCGGTAGTACTTCTGCATCAGCTGCTCGACGGCCAGCGTGAAGCTGGCATCCTCGTAGCCGAAGAGTTTGGCGAGTTTTATCTGATAGTCGAACAGCAGCCGATCCTCGCGTCGGCCGGTGAGCACGTGCAGTCCGAAGCGGACCTTCCACAAGAACGACTGACCGGCTTTGAGCTTGCGCAGCTCTTCACGGGTTAGAAATCCGTGGGCGACGAGTTCATCGAGGGTATCGGTCCCGAAGTGACGCTTCGCCACCCAACCGATGGTCTGAATGTCGCGCAGGCCGCCGGGACTCGATTTCACGTTCGGTTCGAGGTTGTAGGCCGTGTCGAAGTACCGATGGTGGCGTTCGGACTGTTCCTTGCATTTCGCCTCGAAGAAGTCCTGCGAGGACCAAAGCCGATCCGACGCGAGCGCCCGCCGCATGCCGGCGAAAAGGGACTCGGGTCCGGCGAGCAAACGCGCTTCGAACAGCGTGGTGGCCACGCTGATGTCGGCGAGGCTTTCGCGCTGGCAGTCATCGATCGAACGAACACTGTGGCCCACCTCGAGTCCGATGTCCCAGAGGAAGGTGAGGAATCTTTCGATGTCCGGCTGCCAGTCGGCGGAGTCGCTCTTCGGCAGCAGCACCATGATGTCGATGTCGGAACTCGGGTGCAGCTCGCCCCGCCCGTAGCCGCCCACCGCCACCAAGGCCAGGTCACAGGCGTAACGCCCGGCATGACGCACCCAGGCAGCGCGCAGGGCGATGTCGACCAAGCGGGCGCGATCGCGCACCAAGTCCTCGATGGCATCGTCGGCGACGAACCGTTCCTTTAACAGTTCCGAGCCGCGGTCGAGGACCTGACGGAAGGCGATGGGCGAGAATTGGCCGCTCTGCAGCGCGTCGGGCGCAGTCGTCAGATAAGCCCAATCGGCGGGTGGTGCGAGATACTTGTTGCTGGCGTTCAAGACGCGGCAGCCGCAGTCGCCGCATTGGCGCTGCTGGCCCCCAAGGTGAGCACCTCGTAGCCGGTGTCGGTCACCAAGACGGTGTGCTCCCACTGGGCGGACAACGACTGATCCTTGGTGACCACCGTCCAGCCATCTGGCAGGAGCCGAACATCCCGGCGGCCGGCGTTGATCATGGGTTCGATGGTGAAGGTCATCCCGGGCGACAGTTCGAGGCCGGTTCCCGGCCGACCGTAGTGCAGCACCTGCGGATCCTCATGATAGATCCGGCCGATGCCGTGACCACAGTATTCACGGACAACCGAAAAATTATTGCTCTCGGCATAGGTCTGGATGGCGTGTCCGATATCGCCCAGATGGGCGCCCGGCTTGACGACCCGGATACCACGCCACATGGCCTCATGGCAGGTCTCAGCGAGGCGCCGCGGTAACACCGCCGCCGTGCCGACGAAGTACATGCGGCTGGTATCTCCATGGAATCCATCACGGATGACGGTAACGTCGATGTTGACGATGTCGCCGCTCTTGAGCTTCTTGTCCCCGGGGATGCCGTGGCATACGACGTGGTTTACGGATGTGCAAATGGTCTTCGGAAAGCCCCGGTAGTTGAGGTTTGCCGGAATAGAGTCCAATTCCTCGACGATGTAGTCGTGACAGCGCTTGTCGAGCTCGTCGGTGGTGACGCCTGGCTGGACAAAGGGCTCGATCATGTCGAGCACGCTGGCCGCCAGCCGGCCGGCGGCGCGCATTTTGTCCTGTTCCTCGGCTGTCTTGATCGTTACGTTCATGTGGGGCTTTGACTTTGTTTCCGGTAGAAGTTCATGGTATAAAGCGCGGCTATTTTTAACAACCCCACACGCGTGTCGTCACGATCGGCCGGGTGCCCGTTTGAGTCTCGAGTGTAGGCCTTTGGCCGAAGCTTGAGGGGTTAAACGGGTTGCCGATCGGGATGCGCGGAGGCTCAACCCGACCAGGAGATTAAAGTTATGACCAGCGTGTCAATGCGACAGATGCTGGAAGCGGGTGTTCATTTTGGACATCAAACCCGCTTCTGGAACCCGAAGATGGCGCCCTTCATCTTTGGTGAGCGGAATAAAATCCACATCATCAACCTCGAAAAGACCCAGCCCCTGTATGCCCAGGCGGCGGCTTTCATCAAGAGCGTGGCCGCCGAGGGCGGCAAAGTGCTTTTCGTCGGCACCAAGCGTTCCGCACGCGATGCCGTTCAAAAGGAGGCCGCGCGCTGCAACATGCCTTATGTCAACCAGCGTTGGTTGGGCGGCATGCTCACCAACTTCAAGACCATCCGGCAGTCGATCAAACGGTTGAACGAGCTGGACGATATGGCGCAGAACGGCTCGCTCGACCGGCGCGGCAAGAAGGAAGCACAAATGCTGCGCCGAGAGATGGATAAACTGCTGCGCAGCCTGGGTGGCATCCGCGACATGACCGCCTTGCCCGATGCCTTGTTCGTCATCGATGTGGGACATGAAGAAATCGCCATTCACGAAGCCCGGAAGCTCGGTATTCCCGTGGTGGCCGTGGTCGACACCAATTGCTCTCCCGACGGCATCGATTATGTCATTCCGGGTAACGATGACGCCATGCGGGCCATTCTGCTCTACGCCGGTGGCGTCGCCGACTCCGTTTTGGAGGGTAAGGCCTCGTTGCCCGAGGTCCCCGTCGGCGAGGATGAATTCGTTGAACTGGATGAGGAAGGCAATCCGAAAAAGCGCGCGGCGGCCGGCGGCCGGCGCGGACCTCCCCCGCCCGCGCGCGGTGGTCGGAAGGCTCCGCCTCGCCGTAAAGTGCCCGTCACCGTCATTCCGGGAGTTGCCGCGACGGCAACGGTCAGTGACGATGTGGAAATCGACGACGTCGACGTCGCGGATGCCGCGCCGGCCGAGACGCGACCCGCCAGCGCGCCGCGTCGGCGTTCGGTCGGACGCAGCACCCCACGTCGGGGGGCATGAGCCATGAGCATTTCGGCAGAGACGGTCAAGCTGCTCCGTGAACGCACGGGCGCGGGCATGATGGAGTGCAAGAAGGCGCTCGTTGAAACCCAGGGAGATTTGGACGCCGCGGCGGAATTGATGCGCAAGAGCGGTCTCGCCAAGGCCGACAAGAAGGCTACGCGGGTTGCGGCGGAGGGCACGGTCGTCGCCCTGCGCGACGGCAAGAGCGCCGTGCTGCTCGAAATCAATTGCGAAACGGATTTCGTGGCGCGCAGCGATGAATTTCTCAAATTCGCGACAGCGCTGGCGACGGTGGCCTTGACCGAGGCTCCCGCCACGGTCGACGCCCTGCTCGCCTGCCGCGACGGCGCGGCCAGCCTCGAAGAACAGCGGCGCGCGCTCATCGCCAAGATCGGCGAGAACATCTCGGTGCGGCGCTTCATCAAAGTGACCGCGCCGGGGGCACTCGGCGCCTACATCCACGGCAGCCGCATCGGCAGCTTGGTGGCGCTCGACGGTGGCGATGAGGCGCTGGCCCGTGATCTCGCCATGCATGTCGCCGCCCTCAATCCCGCCTACATCGATGCGAACGGTGTGCCGCCCGCCGTGCTCGACAAAGAGCGCGAGATCCTCAGCGAGCAAACGAAGGGCGAGAAGAAGCCGCCGGAGATCATCGCCAAGATGGTCGAGGGGCGGCTGCGCAAGTATCTCGCGGAGATCACGCTGGTGGGCCAGCCCTTCGTCCGGGACGAGGACACGACGGTCGAGAAGCTGTTGAAACAGGCGGGCGCGAAGGTGGTGCAATTCGTGCGCTACGAAGTGGGCGCCGGAATCGAGAAGAAGCAGGACGATTTCGTCGGCGAGGTGATGGCGCAGGTCAAGGCGAACACTGACTCCGAGCCGAAAAAACACTAGATCGAGCGACGCCTGATCATTAATTCGACTTAGGGACCTAAGCGTTTGCGGGGTCTCTTATAGTAGGGTACAGCATCATGTCCGCAAGCAACGGCCCGGCACGTTACCGAAGAATCTTGGTCAAGCTGTCCGGCGAGGCGCTGCTGGGAGGCGAGGATTACGGCATCGATCCGAAGATCCTCAGGCGCATCGCCGGTGAGATCCGCGATCTGACCCAGTTGGGCGTGCAGGTGGCGGTGGTCCTGGGCGGCGGCAACATATTTCGCGGCGCGGGCCTCGCCCGGGCCGGGATGGACCGGGTGACCGGCGATCACATGGGCATGTTGGCGACCGTCATCAATGCGCTCGCCATGCAAGATGCGCTCGAAAGCCTCGGGGTGTACGCGAGGGTCATGTCGGCGCTGCGCATCAACGAAGTGTGCGAGGATTACATACGACGCCGCGCCGTGCGTCATTTGGAGAAGGGTCGGGTGGTTATTTTCGGCGCCGGCACCGGCAATCCGTTTTTCACCACCGACACCGCCGCGAGCCTCCGCGCCATCGAGATCAACGCGGAGATTCTGCTCAAGGCAACGAAGGTGAACGGGATCTATGATTCAGACCCGAAGCTGAATCCTGATGCCAAGCGCTACGCGCGACTGACATTCGAAAAAGTCCTCAATGACCGCTTGAACGTGATGGACGCCACCGCCATCGTCATGTGCATGGAGAACAACCTGCCGCTGCAGGTGTTCAACATGTTCAACGAGGGCGATCTGCTGCGAATTGTGCAAGGCGAGGACGTCGGCACCGTCGTCTCCGCCGAACCGTAAAGGGGTGACGCATGCTCGATGATCTGAAGAAGGACGCGAGTTCGCGCATGGCGAAATGCGTCTCGACGTTTCGCGACCAATTGAAAAAGTTGCGCACCGGGCGGGCGCACACCAGTCTGATCGAGCATATCAAGGTCGATTACTACGGGTCGGAAATGCCGCTCAATCAGGTCGCCAACGTCGCCACCGAGGACGCCCGCACGCTGACCGTGACGCCCTGGGAAAAATCCATGGTCCCGGTCATCGAAAAGGCCATTTACAAATCCGACCTGGGGTTGACGCCGAACACCGCGGGAACGCTGATCCGGATCGCGATGCCCGCGCTCACCGAAGAGCGGCGCCGCGACATCACCAAGGTGGTGCGCTCCGAGGCCGAGGGAGCTCGGGTGGCCGTGCGCAACGTACGTCGCGAAGTGATGAACGAGCTGAAGGAGATGCTGAAGGAAAAACTCATCGCTCAGGATGACGATCGACGCGCCCAGGATGAGATCCAGAAGCTCACCGACAAACATGTGGCCGAGATCGACCAGGCGATGGCAGACAAGGAAAAGGAATTGATGCAGGTCTGACCCATGCAAGACCCGAACATCGTCCATTCCCCGCAGCATGTCGCGATCATCATGGACGGTAACGGCCGGTGGGCGCGTGAGCGCGGTCTGCCGCGTGCGGCCGGCCATCGCGCCAGCGTCAAGGTGGTTCGCAAGATCGTCGAAGAGTGCGCCAATCGCCACGTGGGCCAGCTGACGCTGTTTGCTTTCAGCAGCGAGAACTGGCAGAGACCCCCGGATGAGGTCGGCATGCTCATGACGTTGTTTCTCGACGTGCTGCAGCGGGAAGTCACCGATTTGCACCGCCATGGCGTGCGGATGCGCTTCATCGGCGATCGGCAGGTCTTGGGTCCCACGTTGAACCAGCGGATGTCCGCCGCCGAAACGCTGACCGCGGCGAATACCGGCTTATGCCTGTTCGTGGCGCTCGGTTACGGGGGGCGCTGGGACTTGACGCAGGCGTGCCGGGCGTTGGCGGCTGATGTGGCCGCCGGTAAGCTCGCGCCCGATGATATCGGTGAAGCGGATCTGGACGCGCGTCTCGCGCTCGCGGGCGTGCCCGATCCGGACTTGCTGATCCGCACGGGCGGCGAACAGCGCATCAGCAATTTCATGCTCTGGAATCTCGCCTATACGGAGCTGTATTTCAGCGACGTCTTGTGGCCGGAATTCGCCACGTCGCATCTCGATGCGGCTTTCGAATTCTTTGCACGGCGTGAGCGGCGCTTCGGCAGAACCTCGGCGCAAATCGCCGCCAAAGCCAATGCTTAGGATTCGCATCCTCACCGCGTTGGTTCTCAGCCTGGGCTTGCTGGTCAGCTTGTTCATGTTACCGGCGACGTGGACGGTGCGGGTGTTTGCCCTGGTCTTCACCCTGGCGGCCTGGGAATGGTCCGGCTTCGGTGCACTCTCGAGCCGCACCTCGCGATTGGCCTACACGGCAGCCGTTGCCGCATTATCGGCGCTTTGTTGGCGCTGGTGCGGCAGCACGCCGCACTTGCTGGGGCTCATGGCGGCTGCCTGCGTTTGGTGGCTGGTGGCGCTGCTCTGGATCATCCTCGCCCCAGGTCGTCACTCGCCGCTGTTGTCGCTCGCCTGCGGGGTGCCGGTGCTCATCCCGTCATTCGTCGCCGTGGCGCGATTACTGGTCGCCGTACGCGGCTTCGCCCGTGATCCGGAAATGGTGTTGTGGATGTTGCTGCTGGTATTCGCCGCCGACATCGGTGCCTTCTTCGCCGGCCGCAACTGGGGCCGGCATAAGCTCGCGCCGCGGGTCAGCCCGGGAAAAACCTGGGAGGGTGCGGTCGGCGGCTTGGTCGCGGTGGCGCTGGTGGCGCTGACAGGCGCTGCGTACTTCGACCTGCCGGTGGGCCTCGGCATCGTCTTTGGCTGCGCCATCGGCGTATTTTCCGTCATCGGCGACTTGACCGAGAGCATGTTCAAACGCGGCGCCGGACTCAAGGACAGCGGCACTTTGTTGCCCGGCCACGGCGGCATTCTCGATCGCATCGACAGCGTCACGGCGGCGGCGCCACTGTACGCGCTCGGGCTGTGGGGCGCCGGAGTAATCGAATGAGTCAACCGCGCGGCATCGCGATCCTCGGCTCCACGGGAAGCATCGGCCGCAGCACGCTCGCGGTGGTCGGCATGCATCCGGAGCGCTTCCGTGTGGCCATGCTCGGCGCCAACCGCGACTGGGAGACCATGGTGGAGCAGGCGCGGCGCTTCGAGCCCGACGTGGTCGTGCTGGTCGACCCCGAGGCCGCCATGAATGCCCGTGCCGCGTTGGCGGGCTCCGGCCTCAAGACTCACGTCGAGTGCGGCACCGCCGCCCTGGCCGACGCCGTGACCGGCGCCAACGTGCACATCGTCATGGCGGCGATCGTCGGTGCCGCCGGCTTGCTGCCGACACTGGCCGCGGTGCGTGCCGCGAAGCGGGTGTTGCTCGCCAACAAGGAGGCACTGGTCATGTCAGGCCGGCTGCTGATGGATGAGGTGCTGCGGGCCGGTACCGAGATCATCCCGATCGACAGCGAACACAATGCCATCTTCCAATGCATGCCGGCCAACTATCTGCCGGGCGAGGCGGCACGCGGTGTGACACGCGTGATTCTCACCGCGTCCGGTGGCCCGTTCCGCACGCTGGAACTGCACCGCCTGACCGATGTCACTCCCGATGAGGCCTGCAATCATCCCAAGTGGAAGATGGGCCGCAAGATCTCCGTCGATTCCGCCACACTCATGAACAAGGGCCTCGAGGTGATCGAGGCAACCTTGCTGTTCGGCTTGCCTGAGTCACGTGTGGACGTGGTGGTGCATCCGCAGAGTCTGGTGCATTCGCTGGTCGAATACGCCGACGGATCGCTGCTGGCGCAATTGGGAGCACCCGACATGCGAACCCCCATCGCGCAGGCGCTGGCGTGGCCCGAACGGGTCGCCTCCGGTGTACCATCACTCGACATGACGCAAATCGGACGGCTGGATTTCGAACCTCCCGATCATGTGCGTTTTCCGAGTTTGGGCTTTGCGAGGGCCGCCGCCCGCGCCGGCGGTACCACTCCTGCCGTATTGAACGCCGCCAACGAGATCGCGGTTCAAGCCTTTCTCGACCGCCGCTTGAACTTTACCGGCATCACGACGGTCATTGACAAAGTGTTGCAGCGCCTCGAATCGTCTCCCGTGAGGGCTCTGGGCGATGTGTTGGATGCCGATGCGGCCGCGCGGCGCATGACCGCCGCGCTGATCGAGCCTTGAGTGGAGTCCTTGAAACCATGAAAATTTTGATTTTCATCGCCGCCTTTTTGGTGGCAATCGGTATTCTCGTCGCCGTTCATGAGTTCGGCCATTACTGGGTTGCGAAACGGCTGGGCTTCAAGGTTTTGCGTTTCAGCATCGGTTTCGGCAAGCCATTGCTCATGCGGGTCGGAAGGGATGCGGATCGCACTGAATATTGTGTGGCCGCCATTCCCTTGGGCGGCTACGTGAAGCTGCTCGACGAGCGAGAGGGCGATGTGGACCCGGCCGAACTGCACCGCTCCTTCACGCGCCGGCCCGTCGCTGCGCGGGTGGCGGTGCTGCTCGCCGGGCCGGCGATGAATCTGATCTTCGCGGCGGTACTCTATGCGGTGCTTGCCATGGTCGGCTCGCAGATCGTCAAGCCCGTCGTCGGGCAGGTGCGCGCGGGCAGTCCAGCCGCCATCGCCGGTTTGCGGCGGGGGGACCAGATCGTGCGCGTGGGCGAGCAGAGCGTCACCGATGTGGAGGAATTGCAGATTGCGCTGATCCAGCGTTTTTCCGCCGATGGCGTGCTGCCGCTCGTCATCGAACGCGGCGGCACGGAGCAGCCCTTGACCCTGCGTGTCACGGAGGATCGGCTGGCGCTTACCGAACCGGGCCGGCTCCTGCCCGGCCTCGGTTTCGATCTCGCGACCTGGAACGCCAAGACCGTGGTTGAGGAAGCGCCGCCCGATAGCCCGGGAGCCCGGGCCGGATTGCGCGCGGGAGATCAGATTCTCGGCGCTGACGGCCAGCCGGTCGCCAACATGATGGATTTTCAATCCATCGTGAGCGCTGCGCCCGGCCGCGATATTTCCATCGAAATCGAGCGCAACGGCGCACGATTGAGTATCGTAGCGGCCGTGGGGAGGGTCATGGACGCGGGCCACCCGGTGGGGAGGCTCGGTATCATGCTCGAGGAGGTAGGAAAAAGGGTTTGGCCTCAAGGCCTGGTCGGAATGCGCCGTGCCGGGCCCCTCGATGCGGTGGGTGTGGGCATCTTCAAGACGTGGCAAATGTCCACGCTCACGGTGCAGATGCTGTGGCGGATCGTCACGGGGCAGGTCTCGGCGAAGAACATCAGCGGTCCACTCAGCATCGCCGAGTTTGCCGGCATCAGCGCCTATCTCGGGGTAACCGCCTTCTTAGGATTTCTCGCGATCATCAGTGTGAGCCTGGGCGTACTGAATCTGATGCCGGTGCCGCTCTTGGATGGCGGCCAGGTCGTGTATCAATTGGTGGAGGCTGTGAAGGGCAGCCCCTTGTCGGAGCGCGCACAGAATTTCGGGCAGCAGGTCGGGATCGCTCTTCTTGTCGTGCTGATGAGCCTTGCTTTTTATAACGATATCTCAAGACATTTCAATTAACGGGAAATCATGATTCATAGAGATTGCATCCGGTCGCTGTCGCGTGCGGCTTGAATTCCGGCTGATCGGCCTGATGGCGTTCGCCATCCAGCCGCTGGGATCCGCCGTGTATGCACAAGCGCCGGCGTCGCAGGATAACTTCACCGTTGGCGACATTCGCGTCGAAGGATTGCAGCGAATTTCCGAAGGTACAGTTTTCAACTATCTGCCCGTGAACATCGGTGATCACCTCGATCAGCAACGGATCGGCGAGGCGATGCGGGCGTTGTACGCGACCGGTTTCTTTCGCGACGTCGAATTGCGCCGCGACGGCAACACGCTGTTGGTGGTGGTGATCGAGCGCCCCTCCATCGCGAAGTTCGAGATCAAGGGCAACAAGGACATCAAGACCGAGGATCTGCAGAAGAGCCTGCGCAACGTCGGGCTCGCGACCGGCAAGACCTTCGACCGCTCGGTGCTCGATGAGGTCAAGCAATATCTGACCGATCAATACTTCAGCCGCGGCAAGTATGCGGTTCGCGTCGACACGAAGATCACCGAGCTGCCCGGCAACAAGGTCGACATCATCGTCGACATCAAGGAGGGCAAGCGCGCCAAGATCGAGATGATCAACCTCGTCGGGAGCACCAAGTTCAAGGACAGCGAGGTGCTCGAAGGTTTCGAGCTGCATACGCCGAACTGGCTCTCCTGGTACAAGCAGGACGACCGCTATTCGCGCGAATCGTTGACCGGCGATTTGGAAAAACTCCGTTCCTATTACATGGATCGGGGCTATGCGAATTTTCAGATCGAGTCGACCCAGGTGACCATCGCGCCTGAAAAAGACGACATGTACATCACGGTCAACGTGAACCCGGGCGAAGTATTCAAGGTGTCGGAGATCAAGCTCGCGGGGACTATGGTGGTCCCGGAATCGGACCTGCGCAAGCTGCTGCTGTTCAAACCGGGCGACATCTATTCCCGGAAGGCCGTCACGAGTTCGCAGGAGCTCATGAGCTACCGCCTCGGCGCGGATGGTTATGCGTTCGCGAAGATCGATCCCGTGCCATCGACCGACAACGACAAGAAGACCGTCGCGATCACGTTTTTCATCGAGCCCGGAAATCGGGTCTACGTGCGACATATCAATTTCAACAACATCACCGCCATCAACGACGAGACGTTGCGGCGCGAGATGCGCCAGCTCGAGGGGGGCTGGTTGTCGAATTCGGCGGTCGAGCGATCGAAGGAACGTTTGCAGCGTCTGCCGTACGTCGAAAAGGTGGAGTTCGAAACCAAACCCGTCGCCGGCAGCGCCGATCTGGTCGACGTGGACTACAACATCAAGGAGGGTTTGCCGGGACAGTTCGGCGGCGGAATCGGCTATTCCGAGGCCCAGAAATTCAGCATCAACGGTAATTTCGTCCACAGCAACTTCCTGGGGTCGGGTGAGCGCGTCGCGCTCGAGGTCAATGCGGGCAAGTACAGCAAGAGCTACGTGGTGTCCGAGACCGATCCCTATACGACGATCGACGGGGTGGCCCGCACGGCCTCTTTCTCCTACCGCGACATCACGCAATTCGTCGCCGCGAGTTCGAAGTTCGCGACGAAGCAGCTCACGCTCGCCAACCAATGGTCCTACCCGATCACCGAGTACCAATATCTTCAGGCGGGCCTCTCGGCCAACAAGAACACCCTTGTTGTCTCCGAGGGCTACAGCGCGCAACAGGCGGTGGACTGGGTACGGTCAAACGGTTCGACGTTTACGCGGGATCTCACGGATACCAACGGCGACGGCGTGGTGAACTCCCTCGACACCCCGTACACCGTCTACGGCACCGATTTCTACACCTATGAAATCACCGGCGGCTGGAATTTCGACACACGCAACCGGGCGCTGTTCGCGGACAAGGGTTTTCACGTGGCCGTCTCGGCTCGATACGCGTTACCGCTGTCAACGGTTCGCTACTACGCGACCAACTTCCAATATCTGCAGTACATTCCGCTGTGGAAAAAGTGGCTGTTGTCGTTCAGTTCGACCTTCGATTACGCCGAGCCGTTGGGCAGGACCACGGCGTTGCCGCCCTACCTCAATTACTTCGCGGGCGGGCCGGACAGCGTGCGCGGCTTCCGCGAGAGCACCTTGGGCCCGCGCGACAACATCGGCATCGGCAACCCCTACGGCGGCAACATGCGGGTGGTCGACCGGCTGGAGATGATTTTTCCGGTTCCCGACAAGTGGAAGAGCGCGGCCCGGATTAGCTGGTTCTATGACATGGGCAATGTGTTTCAGACGGGAAACAAAGTCAAATTCCTCGGCGAGGATGACATTACCCCGGTCGATTACCACTTCGCTTATAATGCGCTCAAGAGATCGACCGGGATCGCGGTGCAGTGGCTTGCGCCGCTGGGTTTGTTCCGGTTCTCCTACGGTATTCCATTGAATGCGTATCCCGGAGATACGGTGCGATTCAACGATCAAACCGAGCGTTTTCAGTTTTCAATTGGTCAAGCATTTTGACCCATCACTCGAGGTCCTAAAGAGCAACATGTCGTCTTTCAATCGCAGTATTTCGTTCTTGGCGTTTTTTTTGTGCGGCGTGTTGGCCGCCAGCCAGGCAAGTGCGGAAGTCAAAATGGGCGTGGTCAACTTTCAGAAGCTGCTCGAGGAAGCGCCGCAGACGAAGACCGCCATGCAGGCACTCGAGAATGAGTTCGCTCCACGGCGCCGCGAACTGCTGACCTTGCAAAACGACCTCAAGGCCAAGGATGAGAAGCTGCAGAAGGAAGGGGCGGTGATGGCCGAAGCGGATCGTTCAAAGGAAGAAAAGAATCTGCGCGACCAGCAGCGTGAGTTCCAGCGCAAGGCCGGTGAATTCCAGGACGATGCGTCGACCCGCCGCAACGAGGAAATCGGCAAGGTGCAGCGCTACCTGGTCGGTGAGATTCAGACGTATGCGGCAGCCAATGGCTTCGACCTGGTGCTCGGCGAGGGCGTTTTCTTCGCGAAGCCGAGCTTTGACATCACATCGAATATCCTCGCGGTTCTCGCCACCAAGCCGGCGAGCATTCCGGCGACCGCCGCACCGGCATCCGGCGGCAAGCCGGCGACGACTCCGAAGTAGCGTCTGGATCGGCACCTCTTCTTAAGGATGGCCGAGAGTGCCGGGGGTGGAATACAGCTTGGGATGGCTGGCCGTGCGGTTCGGTTTGGAACTGCGCGGCGACCCCGACATTCGTGTCACGAATGTCGCGACGCTGGCCCAGGCGGTCCCCGGAAGCTTGAGTTTTCTGGCTAATTCGCGTTATCGGCGGCATTTGGCTGGAACTCAGGCGAGCGCGATCGTCGTGGCGGCCGCCGACGCAGCCGATTGTCCCCGTGCGACCCTGGTCGATTCGAACCCCTACCTCGCCTACGCCCGAATTGCCACGCTGTTGTACCCCGTTCCAGCCGCGGCGGCGGGCGTCCATCCCAGCGCCATTGTCGCCGCCGGCGCCCGGGTCGCGGCGTCGGCGTCCATCGGTCCTCTGTGCGTCATCGAGGCCGATGTCGACATCGGAGAGCGCGTGGTGCTGGGCGCAGGGTGTACCATCCAAGCCGGAGCGCGGGTCGGCAACGACGCGAAACTGATGCCGCGAGTGTCGCTTTACCCGGGCGTGCGTATCGGCGAGCGCTGCGTGCTGCATTCCGGCGCGGTCATCGGCGCCGACGGCTTTGGTTTCGCGCCGGATCGCGGTACCTGGTTCAAGGTTCCGCAGGTGGGGGGCGTGCGAATCGGCGACGATGTCGAAATCGGTGCCAACACCACCATCGATCGCGGCGCCATCGAGGATACGATCGTCGAGAATGGCGTGAAACTGGACAATCAGATCCAGGTCGGTCACAACGTGGTCATCGGCGCTCATACGGCAATCGCCGCGTGCACCGGCATCTCGGGCAGCACCGTGATCGGCCGGCGCTGCATGATCGGCGGCATGGTTGGATTTGCGGGTCACCTGACCATCGCGGATGACGTCACTGTCACCGGCTGCAGTCTGGTGAGCGCATCGATACGGGAGCCGGGCAGTTATTCCAGCGGCATGCCGACGGTCGGGACACGTTCCTGGCGGCGCATGGTGGCCCATTTGCGAAGATTTTCTGAAAAGGAGCGATGATGGAGGAACCCTTCAAGATGGATATTGAAGCGATCATGCGGCAGCTGCCGCATCGATATCCGTTCTTGTTGGTGGATCGCGTGATCGCCTGCGAAGCGGGCAAGTATGTCCATGCGCTCAAGAACGTCACCTTCAATGAGCCATATTTCACCGGGCATTTCCCACATCGTCCGGTGATGCCGGGCGTCATCATCATCGAAGCCCTGGCCCAGTCGGCAGGCTTGCTCGCCTTCCACACCGCGGGGGTCGTGCCCAACGAAGATACGCGTTTTTATTTCGTCGCCATCGACAACGCCCGCTTCCGCAAGCCGGTCGAGCCCGGCGACCAGTTGATTCTGAAGGTGGTTTTGAAGCGTGCGTTCAAGGGCATCTGGAAGTTTGCCTGCATCGCCGAAGTCGACAACCAGGAGGTGGCGTCGGCCGAAATCATGGTGGCGCCCGAGACCAAGGCACCGCGCGCGAAATCTCCGCGTGCCCGGGGAGAGGCGGGATGATCGATGCGCGCGCGGTGGTCTCGCCGCAGGCGAACATCGCGGAGGGGGTGCAGGTCGGGCCATTCAGCATCATCGGTGCAGACGTCACCATCGGTGCCGGTACCTGGATCGGGCCTCATGTGGTCATCAAAGGACCGGCGAGCATCGGTGTCGACAACAAGATTTTTCAATTCGCCTCGGTGGGCGAGGATCCGCAGGACAAAAAGTACCAGGGGGAGCAGACGCTCCTGACGATCGGCGATCGCAACGTCATCCGCGAATTCGTCACCATCAACCGTGGGACCGTGCAAGGCGACGGCGTGACCCGCATCGGCGATGACAACCTGTTGATGGCCTATACGCATGTGGCCCACGATTGCCGGATTGGCAACCAGGTCGTGCTGTCGAATGTCGCGACGTTGGGCGGCCATGTGGAGGTCGGCGATTTCGCCATTTTGGGCGGCCTGTCGGCGGTGCATCAGTTCACCAAGATCGGCGTGCATTGCTTCATTGCCAACAACGCAGCGGTGACCCGGGACGTGCCGCCCTACGTCATGGCGGTGGGTCAACCGGCCGAGCCGCACAGCGTCAATACCATCGGTTTGCAGCGGCGCGGTTTCAGCAGCGAACAGATACTGAACATCCGCCGCGCCTACCGCATCCTCTATCGTTCGGGACTCAAGCTGAAAGCGGCGCTCGAGGAACTCGACAAGGAGGCGGTCAGCCAGCCGGAGATCCGCCCCTTCATCGACTTCATCAGACTCAGTTCGCGCAGCATCGTTCGTTGAGCGTGCCGTTGCGGGTGGGTCTGGTGGCGGGGGAGGCGTCCGGCGACACGCTCGGCGCTGGTCTGATTCATGCGCTTCGCGAACTCGCCCCGGATGCCGAGTTCTTCGGTGTCGCGGGACCCAAAATGCGTGCCGCCGGCTGCCAGGCATGGGAGTCATCCGAATCGCTGGCGGTGATGGGATTGTTCGAGATTCTGCGGGACCTGCCGCGCCTGTATCGTTTGCTCGCGCGGCTCAAACGTTCCTTCATCGCCGCGCGGCCCGACGTCTTCGTCGGTATCGACGCGCCCGACACCAATTTGCGTCTCGCCCGCGCGATTCATGCGGCGGGCATTCCCACGGTGCAGTACGTGAGTCCGCAGGTATGGGCTTGGCGGCAGCGTCGTGCGCAAACCATGCACCAGACCATCGATCTGGTGCTCTGTCTGCTGCCGTTCGAGAAGCGTTTCTACGACGGACAGGGCATCGCTGCGGAGTTCGTCGGTCACCCGCTCGCGGATGCCATCCCCATCGAGGTCGATCGCCGCCAGGCACGAGCCGCTCTCGGGCTCCCCGTCCAGGCGCAGATCGTGGCGCTGCTGCCGGGGAGTCGCCGCGGCGAAGTGACGCGGTTGGCGGATGATTTCGCCCGGGTGGCACGGTGGCTGTCGGCCGAGCGCCCCGGCCTGCAATTCATCGCGCCCATGGCCACGAGCACTACCCGCGAGATATTCGTTGCCTCGTTGCGGCGAATCGCGCCCGACATGCCCGTGGTCCTGATCGATGGTCGGGCGCAAACGGCGCTGATCGCGGCGGACGTGGTCATGGTGGCTTCCGGAACGGCGAGCCTCGAAGCCGCGCTCTGCAAGCGGCCGATGGTGGTGGTGTATCGCCTGGGGGCCTTGACGGCGTGGCTCGTGCGCCGCCTGAAACTCGTGAAAATCAAGTTCTTTGCGCAGCCGAATTTGCTTGCAGATCGCCGCGTCGTCGGCGAGTATTTTCAAGAGGAGATTGTTCCGGATGCGATCGGAGCCGAACTCTTGATGTGGCTGGACGACACTTCCCGGCGCAGCGCACTCGAGCACGAGTTCCAACGGATTCATGCAGATCTGAAACAGGGGGCGAGTGTGCGCGCCGCGCGCGCCGTGTTCGCCCTGGCAAACCGATCGCGGAGTGCGGCGTGAAGCCTCGAGGGTTGGCGCCGACCAGTCCATGGGTGGCGGGCGTCGATGAGGCGGGCCGGGGCCCGCTGGCCGGGCCGGTCGTGGCCGCGGCGGTCATTTTGCGCCCGGGCAGACCCATTCCCGGAGTCGCTGACTCCAAAGTGCTGACGGCAGAGGAGAGAACCCGCTTGGGTTGCCTCATCCGTCGTCGCGCGCTGTGTTTCGGGATCGGCTGGGCGGATCCGAAGGAAATCGACACCTTGAACATTTTACACGCGACGTTTCTCGCCATGCGTCGGGCCATCCTGGCGATGCGCTGCCCACCTGATCGTCTACTGGTGGACGGCAACCGTCTGCCACGCCTGGGTGGTTTGGGCGCGGTCGAGGCGCGGGCCATCATCGGCGGTGATGCCAGCGAGCCGTCCATCAGTGCGGCCTCGATCCTGGCGAAAACCGCCCGTGATGAGTACATGGTGCAGATGCACAACTTGTATCCCGAGTATGAGTTTGCCCGCCACAAAGGCTATGGCACCGCGACCCATCGCCGACTGCTGGCTCTGCACGGACCGTGCCCCTTGCACCGGCGTTCGTTCGCCCCGGTGGGTGGTCTGGAGCTCTGATCCCTTGAGCCAATTCGTTCATCTGCGGTTGCATACCGAGTACTCGCTGCTCGACGGCATCGTGCGGGTTCCGGAGTTGATGGCCGCTGTTGCCGGCGCCGGCATGCCGGCCGTCGCCTTGACCGACCAAAGCAACCTGTTCGCGATGGTGAAGTTCTACAAGGAAGCGATGAACGCAGGGGTGAAGCCCCTGATTGGCGTCGATGCCCTGATCCGCACTGAAGGGTTGTCGCCCGCTCGCGTGGTATTCCTATGTCAGAACCTCATCGGTTATCGGCATCTCACCCAATTGGTGACGCGCTCCTTCCTCGAGGGTCAGCAGCGCGGAGCGCCGATGCTCGACCGGTCATGGCTCGAGCGCGACATGCTCGAGGGCCTGATCGTGCTGTCGGGAGGCCATGAGGGCGACATCGGCCAGGCCTTTGCACGCGGCAAGGACGAGGAGGCGCGGCGCTGTCTCGCGCGGTGGCAGGCGCTGTGCGGCGATCGCTTTTATCTCGAGGTGCAGCGCACCGGCCGTGCCGGCGAGGAGGTGTATGCCGAAGCGGTGCTGGACCTCGCCTATGAGCGGGGCGTCGCCGCTGTCGCGACCAACGACGTCCGCTTTCTCACCCGGGCGGAATTCGAGGCGCACGAGGCTCGCGTCTGCATACACGATGGCGCGTTGCTGGCTGATGCCGGCCGGATCCGGCGCTATTCCGAGGAGCAGTATCTCAAGTCGCCGGCCGAGATGAGCCTGCTGTTCGCGGATGCGCCGGAACTCATCCAGAACACCGTCGAGGTGGCGAAACGCTGTTCGCTCGAGATCACCTTGGGGGCTTCGATGCTGCCGGCCTATCCGGTGCCCGCCGGCCAGACCACCGAGCGTTATTTGGACGACGAGTCGCGGCGCGGCCTCGAGGAGCGGCTGGCGCAGACCCGAGCCTTGAAGGGCGCCGTCGGTGAAACCCGCGCCTATGACGAGCGACTGGCCCTCGAACTCGGCGTGATCTGCAGTATGGGCTTCGCGGGATACTTTCTGATCGTCGCCGACTTCATACGTTGGGCGAGAAACAATGGCGTGCCGGTGGGGCCGGGCCGCGGTTCGGGCGCGGGCTCGTTGGTGGCCTATGTGCTCGGCATCACCGATCTCGATCCGATCGAGCACGATCTGCTGTTCGAGCGATTCTTGAATCCGGAGCGGGTGTCGATGCCGGACTTCGACGTCGATTTTTGCATGGAGGGGCGCGACCGGGTCATCGAGTATGTTGCCAACAAGTACGGGCGCGAGCGGGTGTCGCAGATCATCACCTATGGCACCCTCGCCGCCAAGGCGGTGGTGCGTGATGTCGGGCGCGTGCTCGGGCATAACTACGGGTATGTGGACAAGATCGCGAAGCTGATCCCGTTCGAAATCGGCATCACTCTCGACAAGGCGTTGGGCCAAGAGGAGGAACTGCGCCGCCTCTATGACGGCGATGAGGCGGTGCGCGAATTGATCGACCTCGCCCGCAGCCTCGAGGGCCTCGCGCGCAATGCCGGTACGCATGCGGGCGGGGTGGTCATCGCACCGTCGGTGCTCACGGATTTCACGCCGCTGTACTGCGAAGAAGGCAGCACCACGCCGGTGACCCAGTTCGACAAGGACGACGTCGAGGCGGCCGGCCTCGTCAAGTTCGACTTTCTGGGCCTGCGCACGCTCACCATCATCGATTGGGCGGTTCGCGACATCAACGGCGGGCGTGCTCGCGCCGGCGAGTCGCCTTTGGTTGTGAGCGCGTTACCCATGGATGATGCACCGACCTACCAGCTCTTGAAGAGCTGCCGGACCACGGCGGTGTTCCAACTGGAATCGCGCGGTATGAAGGACCTCATCCGCCGACTGCAACCGGACCGCTTTGGCGACATCGTTGCCCTGGTGGCGCTGTTTCGGCCGGGTCCGCTGCAATCCGGCATGGTGGATGATTTCATCGCGCGTAAGCACGACACGACCGGCGCCGCCATCGACTATCTGCATCCGGACCTCAAGCCCGTGCTGGAGGCCACCTATGGCGTCATCCTCTACCAGGAACAGGTGATGCAGATCGCCCAGATCCTCGCGGGTTACACCTTGGGTGGTGCGGATCTGCTGCGGCGGGCCATGGGCAAGAAAAAACCGGAGGAAATGGCCAAGCAGCGATCCGTGTTCGTGTCCGGTGCCGTGGCACGCGGCGTTGCCGAAGCCCAGGCCACCATGATTTTCGATTTGATGGAGAAATTCGCGGGCTATGGATTCAACAAATCGCATTCGGCCGCTTATGCACTGCTGTCCTACCAGACGGCGTGGCTGAAGGCTCATTACCCGGCCGCATTCATGGCCGCGGTCCTGTCCGCGGACATGGACAAGACCGACAAGGTGGTCACGCTGATCGATGAGTGTGAACACATGCGGCTCGTCATCGAGCCGCCGGACGTCAACGAATCGGTCTATGCCTTCAAGGTCTCGGGACCTACGCATATTCGCTATGGCATGGGCGCCATCAAGGGGGTTGGAGCATCGGCGGTGGAGGCGATCATCGAAGAGCGCACCGCCCGAGGTGCCTATCTGAGCCTGCCGGATCTGTGCCGACGCGTCGACTTGCAAAGAGTCAACCGACGGGTGTTCGAAGCGCTGATCCGCTCTGGGAGTCTCGATCGGATCGGCGCGAACCGGGCCACGCTCGCTGCGCAACTGGATCGAGCGGTGCATCTCGGGGAGCAGAATTCCCGGGCAACCTCGGTCGGGCAGGTGGATTTATTCGGCCTCAGTGCCGCTCCGGATGTGGCGCTGCCGGAATGGAGCGATGCGCAGCGCCTCGCGGGCGAGCGTGAGACCCTCGGCCTGTTCCTCACCGGCCATCCGATCACGCCGTACGAGCATGATCTCAAGTTTCTGGGGTGCGCGCGCCTTGCTGATGTGGGCGGCCCCAGGCCGGCGGCTCCCAAACCGGCGACCGGGGGCGCCGAGCGCACTTGGACCGCGGGAAAACCCGCGACGGTCGCCGGCCTGGTGCTTGAAATCCGCCGCCGTCCCAATCGGGTCATTTTGATTCTCGATGATCGTACCGGGCGCCTGGAGGTCAGTCTTTACGAGGAGATCTATCAGCAACATCGCGACATCATCGTCAAGGACGCCATCCTGGTCATCGAGGGTTCGTTGCGTTTCGACGATTTCATCGAGGCTTGGCGGTTGCAGGCCAAGTCGTTGGTCGACATCGATCGGGCGCGCGAGCGCTTTGCACGGCGCCTCTGGCTCAAGTGGCCGGCCGGCTTCGATGCTGCGAGCGATATGAATCGATTCGCGGACCTGCTCAAGCCTTATCTCCGGGGACCTTGCGGGGTCAGCGTCGTTGTCAGCCGGGAGGGCTACACGGGGCGACTCAACTTGGCCGATGCCTGGTCGGTCAGGCCCACGCGCGAGCTGTTGGATAAATTGACGGCTTTGGTCGGGCGAGACGGCTGGCATTTGGTGTATGGTCCGCGAAGTGATTTTCGTGGCGAGGAAAGCTCTTCATGGCAATGAATTTTCTTGAATTTGAACAACCTATCGCGGAACTCGAGGCGAAGATCGAAGAGCTCAGGTTTCTGGGTACCGACGCCAGCGTCAACATCTCGGAGGAGGTCAAGCGGCTGCAATCCAAGAGCCGTGCGCTCACCACCAGCATCTTTGCGAATCTGTCCCCCTGGCAGATCACTCAGTTGGCCCGCCACCCGCAGCGTCCCTACACCCTTGACTATGTGTCGATGATTTTCACCGATTGGCATGAACTGCACGGTGATCGCATGTACAGCGATGATCTGGCGATTGTCGGGGGCCTCGCGCGTCTGGAGCGCATGCCCGTGATGGTGATCGGTCAACAAAAGGGTCGCGATACGAAGGAACGGGTGCGCCGCAACTACGGCATGCCGAAGCCTGAGGGGTATCGCAAGGCGCTGCGGCTGATGCGCATGGCTGAACGCTTCCGCATTCCCGTCATCACTCTCATCGACACGCCGGGTGCGTATCCCGGTATTGGTTCGGAGGAGCGTGGCCAGAGCGAGGCGATCGCGCGGAATTTGTTCGAAATGTCGAACCTCGCCGCTCCGGTGCTGTCCATCGTCATCGGTGAAGGCGGCTCGGGCGGCGCCTTGGCCATCGGTGTGTGCGATCGGCTGCTGATGCTGCAATTCAGCGTCTACGGCGTGATTTCGCCGGAGAGTTGCGCGTCGATTCTCTGGAAGAGCACGGACAAAAAAGAGATCGCCGCGGATGCCATGGGCGGCACCGCGGAACGCTTGAAGAAGCTTGGGTTGGTGGACGATGTGTTGAAAGAGCCTCATGGCGGCGCGCACCGCGATCCGCAGGCCATGGCGGAAACTCTCAAGCAGAGCATGATCAAGCACTTAGGAGAACTTTGTAACCAACCCGTCACTACCTTGCTGGACGCGCGTCAGGCGCGTCTGCGCGGCTTCGGCGTATTTCGGGATGGCTAAGGCCGGCTTTTAAGCCGCGTCGCATGGGGTTTTCGGCGGCCTCGCTGCGGGTGCTGCTGGAGGCGGAGACGCCATCCGGCGTCGAAGGTTTCATCGTTGCCTTAAGTGGTGGCGCAGACTCCTCCTGTCTGTTGACGGCATTGGTCCAGCCGGGACTTGCGCGCTTCCGTGATCTGCCGGTCCGGGCGCTACATGTGGATCATGGACTGCAAGCCGGCGCGCTCGACTTCAGGCGCGGTTGCGAACGACTCTGCCGGGATCTCGGCGTGCCGCTCGAGGTGCTCACCGTTGCCGTCGAGACGGCGAACGGCGTCTCCATCGAGGCGGCGGCGCGCGATGCGCGCTATCAAGGCCTGGCGTCAAGAATGAAGCCAGGGCAGTGTCTGCTGACGGCGCACCATGCGGAGGATCAGGCCGAAACCCTGCTGCTGCAACTGTTGCGCGGGACGGGTCTCAAGGGCCTGTGCGCGATGCCGCGCTGCCGACCCTGGCATGGGGGCTGGCACCTGCGTCCCCTGCTCGGGGTGACGCGCCGTGAGCTGCAAGCCTTTGCCGCCGACTGCGAGGTGCCCGCAGTGCTCGATCCGATGAATCTCGACCGACGATTCGATCGTAGCTACCTGCGCCTCGACGTGTGGCCGCGGCTCGAAGCGCGCTGGCCTGGTGCCGCGCATGCCTTGACGCGCACGGCGGCGCACTGCGCCCTGGCACAGTGCATATTGGACACGTCGGCCGAGCGGGTTCTGCAACGGCTGCGCGACGGCAATGCGCTGTCGGTTCGCGGGCTCAGGCGATTGTCGGCGACGGAACGGCCGCACGCACTGCGCCACTGGCTGGCGCTGCATGGCGTGCTGCCGCCCTCGAGCGCGCGTCTGCACGAGGCGCTGCGTCAGTTGCTGGAGGCCGATGCCGATCAATTGCCGGCGGTCCGTTGGGGGGAGCGGGCACTTAGGCGCTATCGTGACCGGGTGTTCCTCACGGCGGCGGAGGCCCCCCAGCTGCGCGAGACCCGGGAGTGGCGACGAACCGTCGATCCCGGCGTGGATCTGGGTGAATCGCTCGGCCGGCTGGAGTGGGCACCGCGGCGCGGCGGCCTCGATCCGCAGCGGCTGCCGCCGCTGCTGCGCGTGAGCCCGCGCCGGGGCGGCGAACGCTTGCGGCCGGACCGAGGCGGTCGGACCCAGACTTTGCAGCACCTGTGCCAATCCTGGGGCGTGCTGCCGTGGATGCGCGGGGCATTGCCGCTGGTTTATGCGGCCAACGAGCTCATTGCGGTGGCTGATCTATGGACCGATGCGCGCTGGTGCGTCGAGCCGGGAGAGGTCGGCATCGGGCTCACCTGGCTCGCCGCGCCGGCCGTGATGTGAGGCTCGGCCGTCGATTGTCGCGCAAGCCCCGATCTGCTACCCTGAACTCCCGTCGAATTACAGTAATTTCCCACTTTGATTTTGGTCTTGTGCCTGGCAAGGGCGCGAGGCGGTTGTTTAATCGGCGGTGACCCAATAATGACACGTTTCGTATTCGTCACCGGCGGCGTGGTTTCCTCGCTTGGCAAGGGAATTGCCTCGGCGTCCTTGGGCGCCATCCTCGAAGCTCGCGGACTCAAGGTGAGCATGGTCAAGCTCGATCCCTACATCAATGTGGATCCAGGCACCATGAGTCCGTTCCAGCACGGCGAGGTATTCGTCACCGCCGACGGCACCGAGGCCGATCTGGATCTCGGCCATTACGAACGCTTCGTCCGCACCACCACGGGCCGCAACAGTAATTTCACCACCGGCCGCATCTATGAACGGGTGATCGCCAAGGAACGGCGTGGCGATTATCTCGGTGCGACGGTGCAGGTCATTCCGCACATCACCGATGAGATCAAGTACCGGGTGCGCATGGGCGCCGGCGATGCCGATGTCTGCATGGTGGAGATCGGCGGCACGGTGGGCGATATCGAGTCGCTGCCCTTTCTCGAGGCGATCAGGCAGATGGGCGTGGAGCTCGGCCGCAACCACGTGCTCTACATGCATCTTACCTTGGTACCGGTGGTCGGCGGCGGCGGCGAAATCAAGACCAAGCCGACGCAGCATTCGGTGAAGGAATTGCGCGGCATCGGTATTCAGCCCGACATCCTGCTATGCCGCTGCGCGCATGAATTGCCGAACGAGCAACGACGGAAAATCGCCCTGTTCACCAATGTCGAGGAGCGGGCGGTGATCTCGGCCGTCGACTCGGACGACATTTACAAGATTCCCATGCTGCTGCATGAACAGGATCTGGACGATATCGTCGTCGACAAGCTGCGCCTGGAGGTGCCGCCCACGGATTTGTCCGAATGGCGCGCGGTGGTCGCGGCGAAGCAGAACCCCGAGGCGGTCGTCGACATCGGCATGGTCGGCAAGTACGTGCAGATTCGCGATTCGTACATATCCTTGAATGAGTCGCTGATGCACGGCGGCATCAAGACCCGGACACGGGTCAACATCCATTATTTCGAGTCCCAGGACATCGAACGCCTTGGGTCGGCGGCGCTGGCCAACATGGATGCCATCCTGGTGCCCGGTGGATTCGGCGACCGCGGCATCGAGGGCAAGATCCAAGCCATCCGCTATGCACGTGAGAACCGCATTCCCTATCTCGGCATCTGTCTCGGGATGCAACTCGCCATCATCGAATATGCGCGCAACGTGCTGGGTATGAAGGGCGCCAACAGCACCGAATTCGATCGTGCCACCACCCATCCGGTGATCGCGCTCATCACCGAGTGGCAGGACCTCGCGCGCGGCCAGCAGGTGCGCGATGAGAGATCCGAACTCGGCGGAACCATGCGTCTGGGGGCTCAGGAGGCCCGACTGCAACCGGGCTCGCTCGTGCATTCGCTGTATGGCAAGGAGTCGATCTTCGAGCGGCATCGACATCGTTATGAGTTCAACAATAATTATCTCGAGGAACTCTCGAACGCCGGCATGACCTTCTCCGGCTTTTCCGCCGATGGTTTGGTGGAGTTCATGGAATTGGCCAATCATCCGTGGTTCGTGGCGAGCCAGTTCCATCCGGAATTCACCTCGACGCCGAGGGATGGTCATCCGCTGTTCACCGGATTCATTCGCGCCGCCCGCGAATACCGCGCCGCTTCGCGGCCGGGACGCGCGACGGCATGAGACTTGGGCCTTTCGAGGTCGGAGCGGATCGCCCGTTCTTCTTGATCGCGGGTCCTTGTGTCATCGAGAGCGAGACGCTGGTCGTGGAGGTGGCGGGCCGCCTGGCTGAATTGACCTCCATGCTCGGCATTCCTTACATCTTCAAGGCATCTTTCGACAAAGCGAACCGGTCCTCGCTCGCGAGTTTCCGTGGGTTGGGGCTCGCGGCGGGCTTGAAGGCGCTCGAACGGGTGCGACAGCAGATCGGCGTTCCGGTGCTCACCGATGTGCATGAGGACAGTCCGCTCGAGGAGGTGGCGCATGTCGTCGACGTGCTGCAAACCCCCGCTTTCCTCTGCCGACAGACCAATTTCATCATCAACGTGGCGGCTCAGAACAAGCCGGTGAACATCAAGAAGGGCCAGTTCCTGTCGCCGTGGGAGATGCAGAACGTGGTCGACAAGGCGCGCTCGACCGGCAATTCGCAGATCCTGGTGTGCGAGCGCGGGTTCTCTTTCGGCTACAACAACCTGGTGTCGGACATGCGCTCGCTGGCGGTGATGCGCTCGACCGGCTGCCCGGTGGTGTTCGATGCAACCCACTCGGTGCAACTGCCCGGCGCGAGCGGCGGAACCTCCGGAGGGCAGCGTGAATTCGTTCCGGTGCTGGCGCGCGCGGCGATTGCCGCCGGCGTGGCCGGGTTGTTCATGGAAACCCACCCGGATCCCGCCAAAGCCTTGTCCGATGGCCCGAATGCCTGGCCGCTTGCGCGGATGGCTTCATTGCTATCGACGCTGGTGGAACTCGATCTCGCCGTCAAGAAGAAACCATTCGAGGAGTCGTTATTATGAGTCGCATCGTCGATGTTCGCGGTCGGGAAATCATCGATTCGCGCGGCAATCCCACCATCGAGGCGGACGTGACGCTGGCTTCGGGCGTGGTCGGCCGCGCGGCCGTACCCTCAGGTGCGTCGACCGGTTCGCGGGAGGCGGTCGAGTTGCGCGATGGGGATCCGAAGCGCTTCCTGGGCAAGGGCGTGCGCCATGCCGTCGCGCATCTGAACACGACGCTGAAGGAGCTTGCCGTGGGTCTCGAGGCGGAGGATCAGGCGGGTCTCGACGCCAAGATGATCGCCGCCGACGGCACCGACAACAAGGCAAAACTCGGCGCCAACGCCATTCTCGCGGTGTCGTTGGCCACCGCGCATGCCGCGGCCCGCGATCGCAAGCTGCCGTTGTACCGATATCTTGGTGGCCCGGGCACTCTAACCTTGCCGGTGCCGATGATGAACATCATCAATGGCGGCGCGCACGCAGACAACAGCGTCGACATCCAGGAATTCATGATTCTGCCGATCGGTGCGCCCTCACTATCCGAGGCGCTGCGCTACGGCGCCGAGGTGTTCCATACCTTGAAGAAGGTGCTCCATGCCAAGGGATTGAATACCGCGGTGGGTGATGAAGGCGGGTTTGCGCCTGATTTGCCGTCCAACGAGGCCGCAATCACCACCATCCTCGAGGCCATCGACAAGGCCGGTTACCAGGCGGGCCGGGATATTTACCTAGGGCTCGACGTCGCCAGCACTGAATTCTACAAGGACGGCGCCTACCATCTGGAATCGGAGGGCCGGCATTTCAACGCGAGCGAATTCGCTGACTACCTGCACGGTTTGGTCGCGAAATATCCCATCGTGACGATCGAGGACGGCATGAGCGAGGGCGACTGGGAGGGTTGGGCGATATTGACCCAAAAGCTCGGCTCCAAAGTTCAGCTCGTCGGCGATGATTTGTTCGTGACCAACACGCAAATTTTTGCCGAGGGGATCGCCAAGAAAATCGCCAACGCCATCCTCATCAAGCCGAACCAAATCGGCACTCTGAGCGAAACCCTGGCCGCCATCGACATGGCCGCCAAGGCAAACTATGCAGCGGTGGTCTCGCATCGTTCGGGCGAGACCGAGGATGCGACCATTGCCGATATCGCCGTCGGCACATCGGCCAGCCAAATCAAGACCGGCTCCATGTCGCGATCGGACCGCATCGCCAAATACAATCAGCTGCTGCGCATCGAGGAAGAACTGGGCGCCGCCGCCGTTTACGCCGGACGTCAGGCGCTCGCCGTGACTCGGTAAGGCGCTACGGTCGGTTCCTTAACGTTAAGTATCCATGCTAAGCTGCTGTGCTTATGAGGCTTTTTGCTTTTATTCTCGCGTTGACCGCAGTCCTGCTGCAATACCGGGTATGGGTGTCGGATCATGGCGTTCGTGAAGTGGCTCGGCTCACCGCCGCGGTCCAAGCGCAGGCCGCCGCGAATGTCGAGCAGCGCAACCGTAACCGCCAGCTGGTGGCGGAGGTGAACGATCTCAAAGGCGGTTTGACCGCCATTGAGGAGCGGGCACGGAGCGATCTCGGCATGGTCGGCAACAATGAAACCTTCTACCAGGTGGTGACCGCCGCGCCGTCGGCGCCCGATGGGTCCACCGTCGCGACGCGCAGTTCGCTCACCGCCCGCGCCCAGTGAGCGCCAGCGGAAGTCGGCGGTTCTGGGCGGTAGTACCAGCGGCCGGGCGAGGTTCGCGGTTCGAGGCCTCGCAGCGGAGTGGCCCCAAACAATACGCGCCTTTGAAGGGCGCCACGGTGATCGAATGGTCGCTCGCGGCGCTGCTCTCGGAACCGCGGGTTGCCGGCATCGTCGTGGTCCTCGCCGCCGACGACACGCGCTGGTCCGAACTTGCGGTTGCGCGGACTCAGCCCAAGATTCGCACCGCGCTGGGTGGCGCGAATCGGCAGGATTCGGTCATGAGCGGCCTTGCGGCGCTGGCCGCCGACGCGGCGGCGGATGATTGGGTGCTGGTGCATGATGCGGCGCGACCGTGTCTTACCTCGACCGATCTGACCGCGCTGATGGATGCCGTGAACGCGCCGCAAGACCCGCCTTGTAACGGCGCTTTGCTGGCTGCGCCGGTGGTTGATACCGTCAAGCGGGAACGGGGCGGAATCGCCGTCGATACCGTGGATCGTAGTGCTCTGTGGCGCGCGCTCACCCCGCAGGTTTTTGCTTTCGCGCAATTGCGGCAGGCTCTCGAGGAAGTCGCGCGTCTGCAGCTGTCGGTCACCGATGAGGCGCAGGCGATGGAACGGCTCGGCTTGCCGGCCTCGCTGGTGCGCGGCTCGCCGTTCAACATCAAGGTGACGCGGGCTGAAGATTTGACGATGGCGGAGACCATCCTGAAAGGAACGGAGCAAACGCGCATGCGCATAGGACAGGGTTTTGACGTGCACGCCTTCGGTGCGGGTGACCACGTCGTGCTCGCCGGCGTGAGGATCGAGTACTCGCACGGCGTGGTGGCCCACTCCGATGGTGACGTCGTGATACACGCACTGTGTGATGCGCTGTTGGGTGCGCTCGGCCTGGGCGATATCGGTCAGCACTTTCCCGACAGCGACCCACGCTTTCGCGGCGCCGACAGCCGGGTGTTTCTGCGCGAGGTGAGCGCGAAGATGCATGCGACAGGTCTGGTACTCGTCAATGCCGATATCACCGTGCTCGCCGAGGCACCGCGTATCGGCAAGTACCGCGCCGCGATGGCCGACAATCTGGCTGCCGACTTGGGGTGCGCCGCGGCCGTCGTCAACATCAAAGCCACGACCACCGAGAAACTCGGCTTCGTCGGTCGCGGTGAAGGACTCGCCGCCAGCGCCGCGGTGTTGCTCGACTCTGCATCGCCACGGTGAGTGCGGCCGGCGGCGCCGCGCGGATCTGGCGCCGGGATGCACTCGAGCCGCCACGCGCGCTTGGGACGCCTTTGCCGCCGGCGCGGCTCAAAGTCGAACCCGAGGATTTTCTGGTCGAGGAGCAGTTGTCCTTCGTGCCCTCAGGGTCGGGCCCCCATTGGCTGTTGTCGGTGGAGAAGAGGAATGCCAACACGCAATGGGTGGCCAAGGAATTGGGCATTCTTGCGGGCGTGCCGATCGATGACATCGGCTACGCCGGCCGCAAAGACCGGCACGCCGTCACGCGGCAATGGTTCAGCGTGCCCGCGGCGTTCGGTGCCGAGCATTGGCGCGCCGTACGAACGGCGGAATTCAAGGTGCTCGATGTGCGGGGCAATTCGCGTAAGTTGAAGCGCGGCGCGCTGTCGGGCAATCGCTTCAAGATCCGCCTTCGCGACGCGCCATGGAGCGCAGCCCAACTCGAGGAGAAACTCACTCTCATCAAGAGTCACGGCGTGCCGAATTACTTTGGTCCGCAGAGATTTGGTCGCGGCGGCTGCAACCTCGATCGGGTGCAGCTCTGGGCTGAGTCCGGTCATGCGCCGCGCGGCCGCGCGGCGCGCGCGTTCACGTTATCGGCGGCGCGATCATTGCTGTTCAACAGTCTGCTTGCGCGTCGGGTGGTTGCCCGCGACTGGGATCAGCTTGCCGTCGGCGATCTGGCGAGTCTCGACGGCAGCGGCAGCCATTTCTTGGTGACCGCAATCGATGAGGAATTACTGCGCCGTTCGGCGGCGTTCGATGTGCATCCGTCGGGAGCGCTGTGGGGACGCGGCGAGCCGGCGAGCCGTGGCGCCGTGCTGCGCGTCGAACTCGACGCCGCGCAGTCGATGAGGGCCGTCGCGGAGTTGCTGGCGCAAGAGGGCTTGAGACAGGAACGGCGGGCGCTGCGCTGCGCGGTGCGGGAGTTGGTTGCCCTGCAAGATGAAGGCACGGTCACGTTGAGCTTCGTGCTCGGCAGGGGTCAGTTCGCCACGGCGGTGCTGCGCGAGATTTGCGAACTGGAGGCGCTCGATGACTTGGAACCTGAAGAAAGTTAAGCAGCAGCCACCGGCGGCGGGTTGCGGTTCATGCCCGAAGCAGGACGTATACCGCGCCGGTGCCCCCATCGATCGTGCGCGCGGAAGTGAAGGCGATGACGGCGAGGTTACGGCGCAGCCAGGTATCCACGGCAATCTTCAGCACGGGACCGCGGGCGCCGGATCTATACCCCTTACCGTGAATGATGCGCACGCAGCGCCTGCCGAGCGCGTGACTGACCTCCAAAAACTCCGCCAGCTGATCGCGCGCCGCCGCCTGTGTCAGGCCATGGAGATCGAGCTCGGCTTCGATCGGTATGAGCCCGCGGCGGAGCCGCCGGATGACTTGGTTCTGCACGCCGGCCCGTTGAAACGCGAGCGCATCCGCAGCCGCGATGCCGCTCACCGCAGAAGCCTCGATCAGGGGCATGTCGGCATGGTGATCGGTGGTGTTCGACCGGCTGGAGCGAACCCGAGTCTTGGGCTTGCGTTTGGCGGCAGGGCGGGCGGCAGTCACGTGAACCAGCGGCTTGACGTCGCGCACCGCGGCTCGAAACTCCGCCGCATCATCCCCCAGGGCGGCGGGCACACTCGGCTCAAGGTTGCGGTGTTTGGCCATGGCAATGACTCGATCGGTGCAGGGCTTCCAGGGTTACAGTATAGTCATCGTGGCGCGACCCGCCATCTTTTGGCATGCTTTGCAACCCAGTGAAAATTCTTCTCTCGAATGATGATGGCTATCAAGCTGAGGGGCTGGCAGCGTTGGCGCGTGCGATCCAGTCTCTGGGTCCGGTCACCATCGTCGCGCCCGATCGCAATCGCAGCGGCGCGAGCAACTCCCTGACCTTGGAGTCGCCGATACGCGCCAGCCGCTACGCCGAGAATGCGTATTATTGCAACGGCACGCCCACCGATTGCGTGCATCTGGCGATTTCCGGATTGTTCGACCTCGAGCACGACATCGTCGTGTCGGGTGTCAACGATGGGGCGAATTTGGGTGACGACACGTTGTATTCCGGAACGGTGGCCGCCGCCGTCGAGGGTCGTTTTCTGGGGTTGCCCGCCATCGCCGTGTCGCTTTGCGTCCAACCCGGGAGTCCGCGCAATTTCGCCGGTGCCGCCCGGCTCGCCGCCGAGTTGGTGGCACGCATGGCGGCGAATCCTTTGCAGGAGGCGGTGATCCTCAATGTCAATGTGCCGGACCTGCCGGACGACGAACTGCGCGGCATGAAGGTGACCCGTCTCGGCAACCGCCACCGGTCCGAGCCCGCGGTGCGCGCCCAGGACCCGCGCGGTCGGGATGTCTATTGGGTGGGTTCGGCCGGCGCCGGTCAGGATGCCGGCCCGGGCACGGACTTTCACGCCATCGCGTCGGGCTATGCGTCCGTCACTCCCTTGCAAATCGACCTCACCCGCCATGCCGCCATTCCCGAGCTCGAACGTTGGTTGCAGCGTGAGTAGCTACATGGACGGCCCACGCCTCTCGGGTATCGGCATGACCTCGGCGCGAACCCGTGAGCGTTTGGTGCAGAGGCTGCAGGACCAGGGCATCAAGAATCAACGGGTGCTCGACCGGATTCGCAATGTGCCGCGGCATCTGTTCGTGGATGAGGCCTTGGCGACCCGAGCCTATGAGGATACCGCGCTGCCGATCGGTTTCGGCCAAACCATTTCGCAACCCTTCATCGTCGCGCGCATGACGGAGGCGCTGCTCGAAGGGGGGCCAACCCCGAAGGTGCTGGAAATCGGCACCGGCTGTGGCTACCAGACGGCGGTGCTCGCGCCATTGGTACAGGAAATCTATACCATTGAGCGAATTTCCAGTCTGCTGGGCAAGGCTCGGCGGACACTGCGTGAGCTGCGCATCCGCAATGTTCATTGCCGTCATGAGGATGGCAGCGCGGGCTGGCCGGCGCGAGCCCCATACGACGGCATTCTGCTGACCGCAGCCCCTCATGATGTGCCGCCGGCATTGCTCGATCAGCTCGTGGAGGGAGGTCGTTTGATCGCGCCAGTGGGTCCCGAAGGACGGCAGGAATTGATGCGTTACACGCGTCTCGAGAATCGGCTGCACAGAAAGTCGTTGGGAGCGGTCAGCTTTGTTCCCTTGCTCTCAGGGTTGCAGCGGTAGGAGCCTGTCTAAAGTGAGCCCGACGCGAACGACCGTCGTCGGCTTGATCTGCTGTATGGCCAGTGGCGGGTGTGCCTCGACAGTGGACGTTCAACCTGCCGAGCGCGCGCCGGAGACGGTTCGTTTGACGGCGGACTCATCGCCCCCGCGTGAGCTTGCCGCGGCTCCGGTAACGCCCGTGCCCACCTATGTCGTGCAACCGCACGACACCCTCTACAGCATCGCCTGGCGGCACAAGCTCGATTATCGGGAACTCGCGAAGTGGAATGGCATCGGCGCTGACTTCAAGTTGTCGATCGGCCAGGTTCTCGTCCTCGAACCCGCGCGCCGCGTCCCGCAGCGCCCGATGCCGGAACACCCCACGCCGGAGCTTCCCTCGCCGCATCAGTCATCGCCGCAAGTCGGCAAACCGGTGCCCCTGGATCAGGGGCCGGCTGTGCCCATGCTCGTCACGCCAGCGCCAGCGCCAGCGCCGCCGTCGGCGGAGGGCGGCGCGCCGTCGGTGACCGAGAACGAACCGCCCCTGGAGCCGACACTCCCGCCGCCGGACGGATCGAAGTGGGTGTGGCCGACGGAACGGTCTTCGCCGCCTCGGCCGGTGCCCGGCGGGGGTATTTTGTTGTTGGGCCACCTGGGGCAGGACGTACGTGCGGCCGGCGCAGGCCGGGTGGTCTATACCGGCAGCGGTATTCGTGGCTACGGCAATCTCATCATCGTCAAGCACGGCGAGAATTTGCTGTCCTCCTATGCGCATAATCAAGAGGTACTCGTGCATGAGGGCGAGGAGGTCATGATGGGTCAGGTGATCGCCCACATGGGCTTGGGACCGCATCGTGTCTGCGCCCTTTACTTCGAGATCCGGGTCAACGGCAAACCGACCGATCCGCTGCGTTATTTGTCAGCGGCGCGGTGAGCGGCGATGATGGCGAGGTGAGTGGCGGCCGCGCTGCGGTGAGCTAGGCGAGCAACACGGCGGCGACGCGCCGGTGCTCGTTCACCAGCACGTTGAAGGTGCGGCAGGCGGCGCCAGTGTCCATCACTTCGAAACCGACACCGGCTCGCAGAAACGCTGCGCCAAAGGCCGGATCGGGAAAGATCTGGCGGGCGCCCGTGCCGACCAGTACCAGTTCTGGTTCGAGCGCGAGTAGGTGCGTCACGTGATTCGCATCGAGATCCGCCACCGAGTGCAGCATGGGTTCGAGGCGGATAGCGGATGCCGTCAATATCACGGATCCTTGGTGCGTCGCCTCGTTGATCTTGAGGCCGGCGGGACCATAACCGCGGATGATATTGACGTTCGAACCTGGGTCCTGAATGAAGCGCATGCCGTAAGATACTCAAATTCTCACCAGGATGTCGTTTGTCCATCGTCTATTTCAGGTTTGCCGCGCATGCTTCGGATGTGCTCACTCGCGCGCCGTTACTGGAGGCCTTGATCAAGCGGGCGCCGCGAACGCACCCGGTCCTCGATTGGCGCGCCGATGCGCTGCGAGTGATTTCGCCGGGTTCGGGGGTGATGCCATCGATTGCGGCGATTGCACTGCAGGGCATGTCCACCGCGCGCTGGGCCTGCATCGCCACGCCTTTGCACTGGAACGCTGGCATGAGCAGCGTGTCGCTGCCCGCCGAGGGCATCGTGAGTCTGGACGCCGAGGAAGCCGCATTGCTCGCCCTGGACTTCAATCGGATGTTCGGCGGTGAGGGTGTGCGCATGCGTGCGTCCGCTGCGGCGGTGTTGGTGTGCGAGTTCGATGCCTTTCTCGATGTCATCACCCACGATCCGGAACGGCTGGTGGGCCGGGACCTATTCGCCCTTCAGGCCGCCGGCCCCGACGCCGTCCGCTTGCGGCGACTGATGAGCGAAGTCGAGTTGTGGCTGTTCGATCACGCCGTCAATCGCTCTAGAACCTCGAGGGGGAGCGCGCAACTCAATGGCTTGTGGTTCTGGGGCGGCGGGACAACGAGTGTCGCCATTCCGCCGGTGCATGGCTGGACCGCCGGCCGTGATCCGCTGTTCGCCTCGTTTGGCGACACCCGCGAGTGGCCGGACGGCACCAAGCCGGGCGTGATCGTGACGCGGGCGCAGCCTGGCACCGCCGAGTGGCGCGATGTGGAACAGTGCTGGCTCGAGCCGGCCGCTGCGGCGCTCAAAGCCGGCGCGCTAAAGAGCCTCGAACTTTCTGCCGGGGAATGGGGCTTGCGCATCGACACGGGCTTCAACGCGCGCTTTTGGCGGCGCGCGCGACCGTGGTGGGAATCGTTTGGTGTCATGACGGGGGAGGTTGAATGAACTCAATCCGCCGGCGCATGCCGGGCACGTTGCTCGACTGCGCGGACCTGCATCCGGTGTTGCGGCGGGTCTACGCGGCGCGCGGCGTCGGCCGCAGCGAGCAACTCGACCTGTCGCTCGAACGGCTGCTGCCGATCGGTTCTTTACCCGGTGTCGAGTGCGCCGCCCGCTTGTTGCTCGCGCATCGCCACGGGCGTGTGCTCATCATCGGCGACTTCGACGCGGACGGAGCGACCAGTAGCGCATTGATGCTTCGGGCGCTCAAGGCGCTGAAATTTGCGCACGTGGACTTCCTGGTGCCGGATCGCTTTCGCTTCGGCTATGGGCTGACACCCGAGATCGTCGCGCTGGGCGCGCGCCGCGAGCCCTCGCTCATCGTGACGGTGGACAATGGCGTCTCCAGCATCGACGGCGTTGCGGCCGCGAACCGACTGGGCATCCCGGTGTTGATCACCGACCATCATCTCCCGGGGGCGGTGTTGCCCGACGCCCTGGCCATGGTCAATCCCAACCTGGTGGGATCGACCTTCGGCAGCACCACGCTCGCCGGAGTGGGAGTGGCCTTTTACGTGATCGCAGCGCTGTCGCGGCTGGTGTCGGATGTGAACTATCGACCCGCGGAACTTCTCGACCTCGTCGCACTCGGTACCGTCGCGGATGTGGTACCGCTCGATCACAACAACCGGATCCTGGTCGCCCAAGGTTTGCGCCGTATTCGGGCCGGTCGCTGCGTGCCGGGGATTCGCGCATTGCTCGAGAGTGGCGGACGCAGGCTCGAAGACATCACCGCGGCGGACCTGGGGTTCGTGGTCGCTCCGCGGCTCAACGCCGCCGGGCGACTCACCGACATGAGTGTCGGTATCGCCTGTCTGTTGGCCGACGATGACGAAGCGGCGGTATCACTCGCGCGGCAGCTGTCCAAGCTCAACGAGGACCGCCGCGAAATCGAACAACGCATGCAGTCCGAGGCGGTCGAGATCGCCGCGGCGCTGCGCTTCGACGGCGCAGGCGATGAGTCGCCGGGGCTTTGCCTGTTCGACGAAAGCTGGCACCAGGGCGTGGTGGGATTGGTGGCGGGCCGCATCAAGGACCGCCTGCACCGACCGGTTATCGCCTTTGCGCGCAGCGAGACGGGAGTTCTGCGCGGCTCCGCGCGCTCCATACCCGGTGTGCACATTCGCGACACGCTCGACGCCATCGCGGTGCGCCACCCCGGCCTGATCGACAAGTTCGGCGGGCATGCAATGGCGGCAGGTTTGAGCCTCGCCGAGCGATCGCTCGACGCGTTTCGGGCGGCCTTTGCCGCCGAGATCGTGCAGCGCGTCGATCACGAGTCGCTGCGCGGCATACTGGACTCGGATGGCGAGCTCGCGGCCGCCGACCTGTCGGTGGCGACGGCGCGCGTGCTGCGCAGCGGCGGGCCGTGGGGGCAGGGATTCCCGGAACCCGTGTTCGACGGGCGCTTCACCGTGCTCGATACGCGTGTCGTCGGCGCCCGCCATCTCAAGCTGGTGCTGCGCACTGTCGACACCGGCGCGTCCGGCGCGCAGGGGGCAGCGGCATGCGTGGCCGGCGCCGCAGCCGGTTCGCGGGGCGCGGTTGTCGCGGCGGTGGGCGAGACCGTGGAGGCGATTGCCTTCGGGTACGTGGGCGGACCCACGGAGGATGCGTCGCTTCGCCGCGGCGCTCAAGCCGAGATTGCCTACCGGCTCGAGGTCAACACCTACCGCGGTGACGAGCGGGTGCAGCTCAATTGCCAGCACTTGCGGCGGCTTTAGAAGTTCCTCTGAAGTTGCAGCCAGAAGCGCACCGACGGGCGATGTGCCAAGACTTCAGGAGTGTCACCCAAGGGCGCGGCGAGGCTTGAAGTGACGGACCAGCCGGTCGGTCCGGTCCAGTCGAGCGCGAGTCCGGCAGCGGAGAGGTCGACGCCATTCACACCCTCACTGTACCGGTCTTTTTCGATCTGCACATGGGCGTGATCCAGGAACACCGTGCCCTGCCAGCGACCGCTCGTCCCCGCGTGCAGTTCTCGTCGCAGCTCGAGCGCTTCGGCATTTCCTTCGGCACCGGAAAGCACGCCGTTATCGTAGGCTTCGACACTCATGGGACCGCCGACGAAGAATTGTTCCGACGAGTCGAGATTCTTGTTCGCCCCTTGGTAGCTCACGGATGCGAAGAGCGCGGTCTTGTTCGCAATTTGCTGGAGCCGCGACACGCTGAGCACATACTTGGTGAATCGGCCGTCGGTTCGAGCACCGTCATAATCGACGCTGAAAGCGGTGGCGTCATCGTAGACGACGCGGCCAACGGTCAAGCCGGCGCTGAACGCGGTGACACCCGTCCTATCGTTGACGCTGCCCGCCACCACTGCATGCCAGTCTTCGGTGTGCCGATCAGTGCGAATGTTGGAGATCTCGATTCGATCGTCCAGCTGTGTATCTTCGTAGGTGAGTCGAGCCGAGACGTTCGCGCGGGTGCTGCGTAAAAGAATTTGCTCCAACCCTAAGCCGAAAACGCTGGCGGTGCCGCGAGCGTCGAGTGGAACTTCGCTGCCATTCACCAGCTTGTAGCCGAGGGTGGATAGGTGCGCCTCGATCTGGGTTCCTGAGCCGTCGAGGGGCACCTGGTAGCCGAGACGGCCATACGTCATGCCGCGACCGGAGGTGAGTGCGCTGGCGGAGAGCACATCGCCCAGCCGCAGTGGTTCGAAAAGATTCACATTGGCATTGAGCCGCTCGCGCCCGGTCGCCGCATTGCCGTAATCATCGGCCGTGACGTTGCCGTTGAATAGCGGACCCGGCGTCACGGCTACGTCCAGCTCGGAGGCACCCGCGGTCTGACCTGGCCGAATGGTTCCCTTCACCTGGGTCGCCGGCAGATCGGAAATCAGCAAGAGCACCTTGTCCAAGGAGGCCTGATCCACCGGCATCCCGATCTTGAGCTCGGACAAGGTGGCCTGCGGGACGAAATCGCGGACTCGGCTCGAGTTCGTGAGTCCGATGTGGTCATAGTGCGCTTCGAGCACGACGATGCTGACGCGTCCGTCTTGCACGGTTTGAGCCGGTACGTAAGCTTGTGCGAAGGGATAGCCCGCCCTTTGATACCGAGCGGTGATGGCATCGGCCAATTTTTGCAAATCAGTCAGGCGCAGCAACTTACCCTCGCTTGGGCTGACGATGGCACGGAGCTCGGCCATCGGCAGAGCGGTCGCCCCGGTGATCTCGATGTGCTCCACTTGAAACGCCGGGCCGGCCGCGGCGCTCTCGGATTCTGTGCGCCTGACGGTGACGTTGGGCTCCGTGGCCTTTGGAATCGGCGCGGGCGGAGGAACTTGTTTGAGCAACTCCCCGCCGGTCGGCGGCTGATCGGCGTGGGCCTGGCAACCCAGGATCATCAGAAGGGGACAAAGTAAGGCGCGAGCGGCTTTCATGGTCATGTTGGAGTGTCCGAGAATGATGTTAATGGGCGAGGGCCGAATTCACGCCGCCGCTCACGACGATCAGCCGTCGGCCGCCAAGGTCGCCGAGCGACTCGTCTTTTGTGCCCGTTGTCGCGCTGCCACCCGGGCCGGCTGCGCCTGTGTTCGACGCACCCGCCGGTACGGCGGAGTTCGCGCCGCCACCACCCAAGCCCGCACCGCCAGCACCCCGCGCGCTCAAGGTCACCGTCCCATCGGTCGCCGTGTCCGTCGAGTTCGCCTCCACGCTCTGGCCCGCACCATTACCCGTTGAGGTGCTCGTGCCCGCGAGAATGGTGCTCGAACCGTCCGCACCTTCGGCGACAGCGGTCGTGCTATCCGTACCAGTGGCAGACCCAGGCAGGGAGCTAGAGCCGCTTGGCACCGTGCCGGCGCTATATGCCGTGCTGCTTGCATTCGGCAGGCTCGCCAGGGCATTGATCTCGCTGCCCGAGGAACTGCCGGCCGGGGCGGCGGCCAAGGCCACCGGGGCGGCGGCCAAGGCCACGTCAAATGCCGTCGCATTACTCGCCGCTTGTACGACCGAATAGTTACCATCACTGAAAGAGCCCGTGATGGCGTAATGGCCGGCCGCAGATCCGCCCGACACGGTGCTGTTCCAGCTCGCGTGATAGCCGTCCGCTTCGAGCCCGGCGAGTGTTTGACCACCGACGAGGCCGCTGAACGTACCGCTCAACGTGGGCAGGACGGTACCCGGCTGCGTGACCAGCGGGTTCGCTGTCGCCAGTAATTGCGCCGGATCAATATCCGCCGCCAAGGTCGGCGTACCACCGAGCACGTAATTGCCGGCATCCGAGCCGCTTAGTGCGACCGTCACCGCGATGTGTTGCCCCGCGTTCGGACTCGCGAACGTCCCGGTCAGCGACAGGCCGCCGCTGTCGCCCGCCAACATGTTGTTGAGCGGACCACCCGATAGGGTCGCCGCCGTCGTGCCGTCGTAGGTCTTCGACGCCGCCGTCTCATCGTTGTTGAGCGTTACGGATCGTGGGGTAATCGTACCCGTGAGACTGGTGGGTTCGGAGAGCCTGTAGTCACCCGCTGCCGGTCCGGTTGCGCTGAGTATGTCGGTCGCAGTCACGGCGATGCCTGAACCTGCGTTCTTGCTCGCAAAGGCGCCGGATTGTGTGAGCGAGACATAGGACTGATCGGCGCTGAGCACGCCGCTCAAGGTCCCGCCGGTGAGCGTTGCCGTCGTCGTGCCGTCGTAGGTTTTCGGGCTTACGGCTGAGCCGCTGACGGCGAGCGCCAAGGGCGTGATCGTGCCGGTGAGGCCGGTGGGTTGGGTGAGCGTGTAATCGCCCGCCGCGGGCCCGGAGGCGGTAATCGAATCAGCCGCCGTCACGGCGATGCCGAATCCTGCATCCTTCACCGCGAAGGTGCCGGACTGCGCCGCGAGGGACACGTATTGCTGATCGGCGCTGAGCACGCCGCTCAAGATCCCGCCGGTGAGCGTTGCCGTCGTCGTGCCGTCGTAGGTTTTCGGGCTCACGGCTGAGCCGCTGACGTTAAGCGCCAAGGGCGTGATCGTGCCGGTGAGGCCGGTGGGTTGGGTGAGCGTGTAATCGCCCGCCGCGGGGCCGGAGGCGGTAATCGAATCAGCCGCCGTCACGGCGATGCCGGATCCTGCGTCTTTCGCCGCGAAGGTGCCGGTCTGCGCGAACGAGACATACGACTGATCGGCGCTGAGCACGCCGCTCAAGGTCCCGCCGGTGAGCGTTGCCGTCGTCGTGCCGTCGTAGGTTTTCGCGGTCACGGCTGAGCCGCTGACGGCGAGCGCCAAGGGCGTGATCGTGCCGGTGAGGCCGGTGGGTTGGATGAGTGTGTAATCGCCCGCCGCGGGGCCGGAGGCGGTAATCGAATCAGCCGCCGTCACGGCGATGCCGGATCCTGCATCCTTCACCGCGAAGGTGCCGGACTGCGCCGCGAGGGACACGTATTGCTGATCGGCGCTGAGCACGCCGTTCAAGGTCCCGCCGGTGAGCGTTGCCGCCGTCATGCCGTCGTAGGTCTTTGCGGTCACCAAGGTTCCGCTCACCGTCAGCGCGAGCGGCGTGATCGTGCCATTGTTGCCCGTGACCGAGCGGCTCGTTAGATAGTAATCTTGCGAATCCGCTCCCGTCAGGCCCAAGCCGTTCAGGGAGTACTGTAGTCCCGTACCCGCATCCTTGGTCGTGAAGCTGCCGACGCCGCTGCCGGTCACCGCATCGCCGGTCAAGACGCCGCTGAGCGAGATGCTGGTACCCGACATCGAGGTTGTCCCGTCGTAGGTCTTGCTCGGCGGATTGGCCGCTGTGGCGGTGATCCCCAGGGGATTGACGCTCACCTCGCCGACGACCACCGGGGTGTTGTTGAAGTTACCGCCTGTGGAGGCGAAGGCGGCGTTAGCGATTGCGTAGTTACCCGCCGCCAGGTTACCGCCGCCGCTCATGACCGCTCCGTTCGCACCCAGGGTGAAGGTTGCGGTGCCGCCGACCCCATCCGAGTAGCTCCCGGGCACTCCGGTTGGACTCAGGGTGACCAGCGTGTTGCTACCATCGAGGTATTGGACGCTCGTGATTGCGTAGTTCGGTACACTGCCGTAGGTCGTGCTGATATTGGTCGCACGCTCGAGCAGTTCACCCGCCGGCACGATCGTATAGGCGCCTGGCACGAATGTGATCGTGTAATTGGTCGAGGTCTGACCCGCGGGCACCAGCACCCCGGGGTATACCCCGGCAGCGACATCGGCGTTGCTGCGAGTGACAGCAAGCGCGCCGCCGAGCACGCCGCTGTTTTGGCCGCCCACGAAGCCTTGATAGGACACGCCATTGTAGCCCGCCGTATCGCTCAACCCGACGAAGCGCGCATCCGCATTCGCCGTGATGGTCAACTGAGCCGGACTGATCGTGCCGGCGCCGTTAACCCAAGATAAGGCGTAGTTGCCCGCAGCGGACCCCGTGAAATTCACCGTGCCCTGCAACAGCGCCCGCGACCCGGCATCTGCCGCGCCATACGCGGCAACTCCCGTCACCGATACCGCATCACCGCTGATGAACCCGGTTGAAGTCACGTAGCCAGTCACGCCAGACGGCAGCACCGTCGTCGCATCGTAGGTCTTGTTCACCCCGGTGGAACCGTTCACCGTGATGGGTTTTGGCGTGATCGTGCCGGTGAGGCCCGTGGGTTGGGCAATCGTGTAGTCGCCCGCCGCGGGGCCGGAGGCGGTAATCGAATCAGCCGCCGTCACGGCGATGCCGGATCCTGCGTTCTTGGTGGCGAAGGTGCCTAACTGTGCGGCGAGCGATACATAGGGCAGGTCCGCGCTGAGCACGCCGCTCAGGCTGCCGCCGGTGAGCGTTGCCGTCGTCGTACCGTCGTAGGTCTTCTGACTGACCGATGAGCCGCTGACGTTAAGTGCCAGCGGCGTGATCGTGCCGGTAACGTTGGTCGGGGCGGTGAAGGTGTAGTCGCCGGCCGCGGAGCCGCTGATCGTATCGCTGAGAGTGACGGGAATGCTCGACCCGGCGTTCTTCGAGGTGAAAACTCCGGCCTGGGTCAGTGTCACGTTGCCGTTGTCCGCGTTGAACAAGCCGGAGAGCGTGCCACCGGTCAGCGTGGCGGTGGTCAAGCCGTTGTAGGCGCGGGTCGTGACCGTCGTGCCCGCGACGGTGAGCGGCGTCGGATCGACGGTGAGCAACCCAGGGTCGTAGATGAAAAAATAGCGGGTCGGGTTGGTGGCATCCGCGGCGCCCGAGGCGGTGATGGGTGCCGTGCTGATATACGCGGTATTGCCCGTCGTCGTCAGTGTCGGCGCGGTCGTCAACGAGGCCGCCGTATCTCCAGCAATGAAGCCACTGTACGTGGCGGTGAAGGTGGGTAGCACTGAGCGGTATGTCGTCGTGACGTCCGGCGCGCTGACCACGAGCACATTGGAATCGACGCCGCCGATCTTTACCTGACCATTGAGATTCACCGGGCCGGTGGTGGTGATGCTCGGATTGGTCGGCAGCCCCAGGATCTGCCCCGTCACGTTCAAGGTGGCAAGGGGCTTGCTCGACCCGATGGCGCCGGTGAAGGTCACCGTGCCGGTGGTGCCCGCATTCACGCTGAGCGGCGAGGGCGCGAGATTGGTCTCCTGCGTGAACGGGAGGTGATTGGAGGTTGGATTGAAATCGTTCCACTGGCCTTGGGTGCCGACGAATTCCATCACCCACTCGCCGGAACCCGCTTGATTCAAGCTGGTTCCGTTGTAGTCATTGGGTTCGGGTGTTGCGGGATTCCAATTTTTGTAGGCGCCGTTGATGGCCGCACCGCTTCTGAACGTGGCGCTGCCGGCAACGCCGCAGTTGTTGGTGTCGCAGCCGTTTTGCGTGAAGAACGGCAGACCCTCGCCGTTGTTCGTCAGGCCCTCGGGACCCGCGACCCAGCGCCATACGGCGTCGGTATTCAGGCCGAAGACGCGTTCCGCACCCAGCCAGGAATTGGTGTAGTTGACGTCGTAACTGGCGACCGCGTTTTCCAACCGCGAGGTGATGGTGGCGAGATACGTATCGCCCGTTGCGGAGCCGACGCCGGACTTCGCGTCCGCGAGCGCCGCATTCCAGGTGACACTCCCATAACTGCTGATGAGCGCATAGGTGTCGCCCGAATCGATGGTGCCGCCGAACAAGACGTTACCGGCGGTGTTGACACCATTGGTGGTGTCGATGTTGAGGCCACTCGGGTTGCCGATGATGAGGGCGCCGTTGATCGCCACGGCGCCACCCGCCGTGGTGAGGTTCACGGCGCTGCCGCCGCCGACGTAGACGTCGCCGCCGACCTGCGTCGTGACGCTGTTGACGCTCATCGTGGCGCCGGTGCCGAAGTTGATGTAGCCGCCGCCCGTCGTGATGCTGTTATTCAGAATCACCACGCCGACGCCGTCATGGACTCCATTGTCATTGTCAGCATACAAATTCACATTGAGCTTGCCCGTGCCGCCGGTGTTGCTGATCGGCGCATTGATGGCGATGGTGTCGGCGGCCTGCAGGGTCAGCAGCACGTTGGCGTTGCCGCTGGTCTTGGTGATGGCGCTCGACACCGTGATGTCGCCGATCGAGCCGCCGCCGCTGTTGTACGTGCTGATCGTCACGTTATTGCCGCCGTTGAGCGCCGTCGCAATCGACGAGGCCGTGATGGTCGACGTCGCGGTCGGAGTGTAGGTGCCGCCGCTCGTGCTGATGTTCGTACCCGTGGAGCCGATGGTGACGTTGTAAGGGTCGAGAAGCCACGTGCCGGGCGCGCCTGACGTCGCGGCGGTGTTCACCGTAATGCCGGTCACATCCAGCCAATGGCCGGAGGTCTCAATGTGTCCGCCGTTCCCACCGAGCGGACCGCCGGTGGCGAGCAAGGTGCCGGCGACCTCGGCGGTGGAATTCATGTTGGTGACATCTGAGCGCACCACGATCTCGCCGCCATTGCCTTTATTCGTCGCGGTCGCATCGAGCGTCGCGCCGCCCACGACGTTGACCGTGGTCGCCTGCGCAAGGCCCTCACCACCCTCCCAGCCGCCGCCGATGCGGATGGAGCCACCGCCCGCGCCGCCCGCAGCATCGATGGTCGCATTCGGGCCCACCACTACGCTGCCCGCGGTGGCCGTCGCGTCACCGCCCGCGCCGTGGCTCGACGACACGTCGAGCAATCCCCCGACGGTCACCGTGCCTGCCGGCAATCCCGCACTCAGCACGATGGTCCCGTCGTGATCCGCGAACGAGGTCGCGCGAATCACGCCCGACGTGTTCACCGTGCTCGCGAGCAGACTGTTGGCGGCTCCCGCCGTCATATAAACCGCGCCGCCTGGGGCGGCGATCAGGCCTTTGTTCTCGGCCAACGCGGCCAGCGTGCTCTGATCGACCGCGATCTGTAAGAGCTTGTTGCCCGCGAAGGTGAGCGTTTCGGCGGAGCCGGCACCCAAAGCTACGGTGCCCAATTGCGCGCTCACGACACCCTGGTTGCTGACGCTATTGCCGAGCAGGGCGAGGTAGCCCCCCTTCGCGGCGGTGATCGTGCCCTGATTGACGATGCTGCCCGTGCCGCTGCCGCTGAATGAAGTGCCGCCGGTGCCGTTCGCCGCGGTCGGCGCCAGGGTCGAGGCGACCAGACCGGCGACGTTGACCTGGGCATCGGCGCCGAACAAAATCCCGTTCGGATTGATGAGCCAGACCTGCCCGTTCGCATGCAAGTGTCCGAGTATCTCGCTGCCGCTCGAACTCAAGATTTGGTTGACCGCGATGGAGTTCTGGCCCGGTTGGACGAAGTTCACCGTCTCGTTCGCCGCCACGTTGAAGCTCAGCCAATCGAGCCCCAGGGTCTGGCTGTTCTGTTGAATCGTGGTGGTCGTACCCGACTGCGTGATCTGGCCTGATCCGGTCGTTACTTTGCCGCCGGTGGGTGCCGCCGTGACATACCCGGAGAGCGTCAACGGGCCGATGAGCAGTGCCGCCGCGAGCTGCGATGCGCGCCGCGTGCGGGCGGTCTCAGGCGCAGCGAATCGGTTCGACGTTGAAGCGTTCGCGATCAGGCGAAATAGGTGATGCATACAAGCAGTCCGTTTGTGGAGGATTAGGGGCCGCGTCGGTGGCGACGCGATGGTTTTGGAGTTGCTTGTAGAGCTGTCTCAATTGAACTCTTCACAATTGAGATTTGGCAGGTTCGCGAAGACATCGATGCAAGAGGCGCGCCAAGCTCGAAAAGTTGTTCGCTGTGCGAAATCCTCGATTCGCGGCTCGCAATTCTCGACAGCAACTCGCATGGTGCGATGCTTCCGCCCGATGCGCCGTGTCGTTGCCGCCCCTGCGTCAATTTATTGCCAACGCGCGGCGGAAAGTTGCCGCCATCACCATCACCCTCACGAGAAGGTCGCACCCTCGTCAATGTGCTAACATTCAGATGATGGAAATCAATCAACTCAAACGATCGATCAAAGATCTCGAGGAGCGCACCGACTCCTTGAGGAGGTATCTTTGATTACGACAACAAGCACGAACGCCTCCAAGAAGTAACGCGGGAACTCGAGCAACCGGGCATATGGGACGATGCGGATCGCGCTCAGGAACTTGGGAAGGAGCGCGCCAAGCTCGAGGGTGTGGTAGGCAACCTGGATCGTCTGACGCAGGGATTGAAGGATGCGGGCGAGCTCTTGGAACTCGCGGCGGAGGAGACCGACCTGTCGGCAGCCGAGGAGATCGAACGCGACGTCGCGGGGTTGTCCGGCGTGGTCGAGCGCTTGGAATTCCAGCGGATGTTCCCGGGCAAGATGGATTCGCACAGCGCGTTTCTCGATATTCAAGCTGGTGCCGGCGGCACGGAGGCCCAAGACTGGGCGGCGATGCTGCTGCGCATGTACCTCAAATGGGCGGACGGACACGGCATCAAGACCGAGGTCATCGACCAGAGCGATGGTGAGGTTGCCGGCATCAAGGGCGCGACCATCAGCATGGTGGGGGATTACGCTTACGGGTGGTTGCGCACCGAGACCGGCGTGCACCGTCTGGTGCGAAAGTCACCCTTCGATTCGGGCAACCGGCGCCACACCTCTTTTGCATCGGTGTTCGTTTCGCCGGAAGTCGACGACGACATCGATATCGAGATCAATCCGGCGGATCTGCGCACCGACGTGTATCGATCGAGCGGTGCCGGCGGCCAACACGTGAACAAGACGGAGTCCGCCGTCCGCATCACGCACGTGCCCACCAACATCGTGGTGGCGTGCCAGAGCGAACGCAGCCAGCACAAGAACCGCTCCACGGCCATGAAAATGCTGAAGGCCAAGCTCTATGAACTCGAATTCAACAAGCGCAATGCCGCGGCCAAGGTGCTCGAAGATTCGAAGTCGGACGTGAGCTGGGGTAATCAGATCCGCAGCTACGTGCTCGATCAGTCGCGGATCAAGGATTTGCGCACCGGTGTCGAGATCGGCAACACCACCGCGGTGCTCGACGGCGGTCTTGACGTGTTCATGCAGGCGAGTTTGAAACAGGGGCTCTAACCCGATGACCGATAACGACGAGAATCACTTGATCGCCGAGCGGCGGGCGAAACTCGCCAAATTGCGTGAGCGCGGCGTGGCATTCCCCAATGATTTTCGCCGTACGGCCCTCGCGGCCCATCTGTTGACGGGCTATGGCGAGAAGGCCGGGGAGGTGCTCGACGCGGAGGCCGTCCAGGTCAGTGTTGCGGGGCGGCTGCGTATCAAGCGGGTGATGGGCAAGGCAAGTTTCGCCAAGCTCGAGGATTCGAGCGGACAGATTCAGGTGTTCCTGCAGCGCGAGACGCTGGGCGACAGCTACGATGAGTTCAAGACCTGGGACGTGGGCGACATCATCGGTGCGCAGGGCGTACTGTTCAAGACCAAGACCGGCGAACTCTCGGTGAGGGTGCTGGGCATTCAGTTGCTGACCAAGTCGCTGCGTCCGCTGCCGGATAAATGGCACGGTATCGCCGACACGGAAATGCGCTACCGCCGCCGATACGTCGATTTGATCATGAACGAGCCGACGCGCCATGTGTTCGAGACTCGTTCGCGCATCATCCGCTACCTGCGGGCCTTCCTCGATGCGCGGGGCTTCCTCGAAGTGGAAACTCCAATGTTGCATCCCATTCCGGGCGGCGCAGCGGCACGGCCTTTCAAGACGCATCACAACGCCCTCGATGTGGACATGTATCTGCGGATCGCGCCGGAGCTCTATCTCAAGCGACTCACGGTGGGCGGCTTCGAACGGGTGTACGAGATCAATCGAAATTTCCGCAACGAGGGCGTGTCGACCAAACACAATCCCGAATTCACCATGCTCGAACTGTATCAGGCGTATGCGGATTACCAGGATCTCATGGTGATGATCGAGGGGCTGTTCCAAGGGGTTGCGGATGCCGTGCTGGGCGGCCGTAAGCTGGTCTATCAGGGCGCCGAGTACGACTTGTCGACGGGCTTTGCGCGCATGACCATCGAGGAGATCATTCTCGCGAACAATCCGGACCTCGCGCGAGAGTCCCTGCGGGACGTCGCGTATCTACGCAGTGCCTGTGACCGGCTGAAAATACCCTACAAGAGCGGCGACGGGGCGGGCAAGCTGCAGATCGAAATCTTCGAGCGAACGGGTGAGCACACCTTGGTGCAGCCGACCTTCGCCTATGCCTACCCCGCCGAGGTGTCGCCGCTGTCGCGCCGCAATGACCGCGATCCGTTCATCACCGATCGGTGGGAGTTCTTCATCGGCGGCCGTGAATTGGCGAACGGCTTTTCAGAGCTGAACGATGCTGAGGATCAGGCCCAGCGATTCAAGGATCAGGTGGCGCGCAAGGATGCGGGCGACGAAGAGGCCATGTACTACGACGCCGATTACGTGCGCGCACTCGAGTACGGGATGCCGCCCACCGCCGGCTTGGGGTTGGGAGTTGATCGCATGGTCATGCTGTTCACCGATTCGCCGTCGATTCGCGACGTGCTCTTGTTTCCGCACATGCGCTCCGAGTTTTGAGCTCACCGGCCGGCCCGATCGGCGTATTTGATTCCGGGGTCGGTGGCTTGACGGTGCTTCGGGCGCTGCGCGCGGCGATGCCGGGCGAAGACTTCGTCTATCTGGGTGACACCGCTCGTCTGCCCTACGGCACGAAGAGTCCGCACAGCGTGGTGCGCTATTCGTTGCAATGCGCGGGCGCGATGGTCGAGCGGGGCATTCGCTGCCTGGTCGTCGCCTGCAATACGGCATCGGCCTCCGCCTTGTCGGCGTTGCGCGTGCGGCATTCAGCGATTCCGGTCATCGGTGTGATCGAACCCGGCGCAGCGGCGGCGATCGCGGCCTCGCCGGGCCGTTCGATCGCGGTCATCGGGACCGAGGGCACCATCGCGGGAGGTGCTTATCAGCGCGCCATCCATGCACTCGATCCCGCCGCCCGCGTCAGTGCGACCGCGTGCTCGCTATTCGTCGCACTGGCGGAGGAAGGTTGGACCGACGGTGCGATCGCCCAAGCTGTCGCTCGTCGGTACTTGGACCCGATATTCAATGCTCCGACGACCCTTCCGTTCGAGTCTCATCCAGCCGATGTCTTGGTCTTGGGATGCACGCATTTTCCGGTTCTCGAATCGGCGATTCGCGCCGTCATTCCTGCACATGTCCATATCGTTGACGCAGCGGCGAGTGTGGCGGCCGAGGTGGTGCGGCAGGTGCGGCCGCAGTCGAGCACTCGCCGTAACGGCCGAGTCACGTGGCTGGCCACGGATGGCGCCGAGCGCTTCGCGCGGGTGGGCGGGATTTTTCTCGGTGAGCGATTGCATGTGGAGGAGATCGAGATCATCGATCTGTAGAGCGGTCATCGATCTTCCGAGCCGCTACACGGTGCTCGTGCGGCGACCTTTGGGGCGTGCGCGCTGCGCCGTCCGGCGTAACCCCAAGTTAACCTAAGGGCCGGCCCCGGAGCGGGTCGCGCGAGATTCGCGACGCGGCTCGCGGATTCGACGGCGTGGGTATGCCCATACTCGACACCCTACTCAAGGTCGGAAAAGGCGATTCGATGCACGCGACGTTGGCTGCGGAACCCCTGTTGTCCCAGTCAGGACAGAAGTTATTCGCTCGTTTGGTGCGTGCATTTCCCGGTCATATTGTGTTGGCACAAGTGGCGTTGTCGCGACTGGTGCCTGCAGACTCGCGGTCAGCGACGACGCACGCGGTCGGGACGCGACACCGCGGTGGGGTTGCGGATTTGGTCCTCTGTCGCGCAGATTTCACGCCGCTCGCGGTGGTCGAATGTGACACGGGCACCGATCCGCGCGAGGCGGCCGGCGAGCGGCGACGTCGCAAGGACCAATGGCTGCATGCCGCGGGTATCAAGGTGCTGCGCTTTGCCGAGGCAGACTTGCCGACCGAAGTGGCACTGAAGGCGCTGGTCGCGGCTCTGCCGGCGGCGGCGGCGCCGCACGCGCCGTTGATGCGCCACGCCTCATAAGCCGCGCGCATAAGCTGCGCCTTCGCCGGATGCGGGTGGCGAGTTCGGGATAGAATATCGCGGTCGTTGTGCGAGGACCGCCATGTTCGTCTTGAAGATCAACGGGGAAACCCGCTCCGTCGATGTGCCTGCCGACATGCCGATGCTGTGGGTCCTGCGGGATATCCTCGGTTTGACAGGCACCAAGTTCGGCTGCGGAATCGCGCAATGCGGTGCCTGCACCGTGCACTTGGATGGCCAGGCGGTGCGATCCTGCGTGCTGCCGGTGAGTTCGGTCGGGGTACGCGCGATCACCACCATCGAAGCCGTGGGCGAGACGCCCGCCGGGCAACGGATTCAACAGGCGTGGTTGGACGTGGACGTGGTCCAATGCGGCTACTGCCAACCGGGTCAGATCATGTCGGCGACCGCGTTGCTGGCGCACAATGCGGACCCCACCGATGGCGACATCGATGCCGCGATGGCGGGCAACATCTGCCGCTGCGGAACGTATGTGCGAATCCGTGCGGCGATCAAGCAGGCAGCAACGGGTAAGCTCGTCGCTCCGCAAAGCATCGCCCCGCAACCCATCCCGCCGCCGAACGGAACAGCTGCGTGAGCGCGGGCGTTGGCGTGCATCCGGAGGATATGGATTCGCGGGATGTGGATCTCGGCCGCCGCGCCGCGTTGCGATTCGGCGGCCTGACGCTCGCCTTCCTGTGGACCGGAGTCTCCGGCAACGTCAGCGCCGCCATGAATGCGAGGCGGCAGCCGGATGATGCGGCGGCTGCGCTCGCGGATGGCAATCCACCGTTCGCCCCGAATGCGTTCATTCGGATCCATGCCGATGGCGCCGTGCGGCTGGTGATGCCCAATGTCGAGATGGGTCAGGGCATTTACACCGGAGCGTGCATGCTGTTGGCCGAGGAACTCGATGTGGGTATGGACCAGATCACCGTGGAGCATGCCCCGCCGGACGAGAGCCTGTATTCGATGCCGTTGTTGGGCGGACAGATTACCGGCGGGTCGACCAGCACTCGGGGACAGTGGCAGGTGCTGCGCGAGGCGGGCGCGGTTGCCAGGTCCCTCTTGGTCGCTGCCGCAGCACAGCGCTGGGGCGTCGATCCGGCGGGCTGCAGCGTGAGCCGCGGGGTGATCGTGCATACGGCTTCCAAGCGCACACTCACCTATGGCGCGGTCGCGCGCGCCGCCGCCGCGCTACCCGAACCTGGCAAAGTGAGCTTGAAGGATCCGCAGGCATTCGCCTTGATCGGCAAACGATTACGAAGGGTCGATTCGGCGGACAAGGTGAGCGGCGCCGCGCAGTTCGGGATCGACGTCAAGGTGCCGGGAATGAAGATCGCCACCGTCAAGGCATGCCCGACATTGGGCGGCCGGGTGCGCGGCATCGACGACCGCCGGACCCGCGCGATACCGGGCGTCGTGGCCGTACTGCAGCTCGATGGCGCTGTTGCGGTGGTGGGGGAACACTTTTGGGCTGCGAAGCGCGGCTTGGATGCGCTCGACATCGCCTGGGATCATGGCGATAACGCCGACTTGTCGACGGCCCTGCTGTGGCAGGGCCTGGCCGATCATTCGTCGGTCGGCAAGCCGATCGTGGCGCGAGCGGTCGGTGAGAAGCCGGTCGACGGCAAAGTGCTGAATGCGGTCTATCGCTCGCCGATGCTGGCCCACGCCACCATGGAGCCGCTGAATGCGACGGTGTGGGTGACGGCCGAGAAGTGCGAGATCTGGGTGGGGACGCAGGTACCGACGCGTTGCGTCGGCATCGCCGCCAAGATTACCGGCTTGCCCGAGTCCAAGATCGTCCTGCACAACCAATTTCTGGGGGGCGGCTTCGGGCGCCGCCTGGAAAGTGATTCGGTGGAGCAGGCGGTCAATCTTGCCAAGCAGGTGAACTACCCGCTGAAGGTGATCTGGACGCGCGAGGAGGATATCCGCCACGATATCGTGCGGCCGATGTACTACGACCGCATCTCGGCAATCGTCGATGGCAGCGGGCTGCCGGTGTGGTATTCGTACCGGGTCACCGGCGCGACGGTACTCGCCCGCTGGGCGCCGCTCGCGATGGGCAAGAATGGCCTCGACGACGATACGGTCGAATGCGCCGCCGAACTACCCTACGACATTCCGAATCTCGACGTCGAATGGGTGCGACGAGACATGCCCGAGGGCGTGGTAGTCGGCTGGTGGCGCGGCGTCGGACCCACCCATAATTTGTTCGTGGTCGAGAGCTTCATGGATGAGTTGGCGCATGCCGCAGGCCAGGATCCGCTCGATTACCGGCGCCGTTTGCTGAAAAAGAATCCGCGCTCCTTGGCGCTCCTCGAACTCGCCGCCGAGAAGATCGGCTGGCATTCCACGTCGTTGCCGCCGCGGGTGGGACGGGGTATCGCGCTGGGCGAACCATTTGGCAGCCGGGTTTGCGTCATAGTGGAAGCGGCGGTGTCGGCGCAGGGCGAAGTGCGGCTGCGGCGGGTGGTTGCGGCTCTCGACTGCGGAATCATCATCAATCCGAGTTCGGTCGAAGCGCAGATCCAAGGCGGCCTGTTGTTCGGCTTGAGTGCCGCTCTGTACAGCGGCATCACCCTGGCGAACGGCGCCATCGAACAAAGCAATTTTCACGACTACCGGAACCTGCGCATCAACGAGGCGCCGACGATCGAACTCTACTGCATCGACAGCACGGCGAAGCCCGGAGGCTTGGGCGAAGTGGGCACGGCCATCGCTGCGCCGGCGCTGGCCAACGCCTTGTTCGCGGCGACGGGTGTGCGCTTGCGCAGCCTGCCCGTGGATCGCAATCTGTTGGTCCAGGATACGGCGGTCCTGAAACAGGTGGTGGGTGAGAATCACGAGCAGCCGATGCCTCCGGCCGCATCTCAGACGGCGACGTGAGGAGGCGCGTCGTCCTCGGCCTTGGCCTCGCGCTGGTGCTCGGCTGCGGCGTGATCTACGCCGTGCTCAATCGGGGTGATGGGGCAGCGGGAACGGCGCCCGCGTTGTCGGGAAGCCCCGCATCGGCGACGCAGAGGCAGCGCGGCGCTTATCTGACCAAGGCTGCCGATTGCATCGCCTGTCACACGGTGGCGGAATCCGGCAAGCCGTTCGCCGGCGGCGTCGCGTTCAAGTTGCCCATCGGCACGATTTACTCGAGCAACATCACACCCGACCCCACCTTCGGAATCGGCGGTTGGAGCGATGCCGAGTTCCTGCGCGCCGTGCAACATGGCGTGGGGAAGCACGGCGAGCATCTGTATCCGGTGTTTCCCTACACGTCGTATACCGGCCTCAGTCGCGACGATGTGCTGGCGATCAAGGCTTATCTCATGGGCGTGCCGGCGGTGCGCCAGGCAAATCATGCCAACGCACTTGGGTTTCCATTCAACCAGCGCTGGGCACTCGGATTTTGGAATGCGGCGTTCTTCAAGGACCGGCGTTTTTCGAGCGATGCAGCGAAGCCCGACGATTGGAATCGCGGCGCGTATCTGGCGACCGCGCTCGGCCATTGCGGCGAGTGTCACACGCCGCGAAATTTCGGCTTCGCGGTGCGGCAAGGGCAGGCGCTGGCCGGAGCGCAATTGCAGGGCTGGCGGGCCTACAACATCACCTCGGACCGCGTCTATGGCATCGGCGCGTGGAGCGACGAGGAGCTCGCGCATTACCTGCGCACGGGTTTCGCGACCGGTCATGCGTCAGCGGGTGGACCGATGGGCGAGGCGGTGGCGCATAGTCTGCAGTATCTGGATCCGGCGGATATCGCCGCGTTGGTGAACTATCTGCGCAGCGTGCCGGCGCAGCGTGGACCTCAGCCGGTTGACGTGGCGTCGACACCGCCGCCGCGCCTTGCCGACGATACGCAGCATGCGCTCGGTCTTGCCTTGTTCGAGGGGGCCTGCGCCAGCTGCCATGCAGGGGATGGCAGCGGTCGCGAGTCACCCTATGCGGCTTTGAGCTCGACGCGTACGGTCAACGATGTGAGCGGCGCAAACGTCACGGCGATTATTTTGCAGGGCGCGGCACTCGCTATCAACGGTCACGCCGTCTACATGCCGGCTTTCGGCAGGGCTTATTCGAACACCGAAATTGCCGCGCTGGCGAACTACGTGATTGGCGAATTCGGCGGCAAACAAGGGCGGGTCACGCCCGACGCTGTAGCCTCGTTGCGCTGAATATCTCATGGCCGTGCTCGACCGTGCGGCCACCAGACCGCGTGCTTCAGCGCAAGAGGCCGAAAACCGCGATGCTGGTCGTGGTGCCGACGAACACTCTACCGTCGGCAACGGTGGGCGTGATGAATTTGTTACCGACGCCAAAATGATCCCGCCCATTCGCGGCCTGGTTGCTGTTGTAGAGTTCGCGGCGGAGATTCGCCGCGTCATAGGCATGCAGCACGGCCGGGTTCGCATTCTCATGGGCCCAGACAATGCCGTCGGCGGCGCCATTGGCCGAGATGCAAGGAGCGGTGCCGGGTGCCGGAAATGCCGATGGTGATTGCGATTGCGGTTGGCTCGAGAGCCGCGCCTGATGAAAGCTGAAGGCCTTCAACGGAGCGCCAACCGCACCGTAGTACAACGTGTCATGAAAATACGCGGGAGTCGACCAGATCCCCGCTGGCAATGCGGCGGGAAGTTCCTGCCAGATGCGATCTCCCTCGGGGTGAAATCGCCCCATCGAGTCGCGATCGACGATATAGAGGGTCATGTCCTTGCCGGCGCCGACGACAAGATGCCGCACGGTGCCATCGGCATCGGTCATGTCCGGCAGCAACAGGGCACCGCCCGCCCCCAAATCGCGGTCGTTGGCGGACTCGGCAACTTCATTCGCCATGGTGAAGTAATCGATGACCTGCAGCGCAGTGCCGGCGGCGCGTATCTTCAGGAAGGAATTGCCGTAGTCGCCGTCGCGGGGAAAGCCCTGTGCATCGAGCGTGGTCTCGAAGGCACCATTCGCACTCAGCAGATACAGGTTGCCGTCCGCATCAGCCGCCGGGCCGCCGCCGCTCATCCAGATCGCCGGTCCCGACTCGCCGTTCGGGCCGATATTGAGGACAGCCGTTCTCGTCAGGGTCGCCTCGTCATAGCTGATGAGCCAGCCGGTATAGGGGGGAATGTCGCAATGCGAACTCCAACTGGTGTAGATGCGGCCCCGGTCGAGCAGCAGCGCCGCACGTTCCTCGTACTGGCCAGGGTCGAACACGGTGGTGCCGCCGCCGCTCTTGGGAAAAGCCGCGCTGATGTCGCGTGGCCCGCCCAATGACTCCGCGCCGGTCGACAGGTCCAGGGCGTGTAGACGTTGGTGATAGTGACCGGCGGCGTCCTTGGACATGGACACCACGAACAGCGTGCCATGCGGTCCGGCGCTGCGGTCGATCACGGGGGTGGCGGTGACGCCGATGTCGGGGCGAACTTGGCTGCAGTGCCGATTGTCGCTCGGCGTTTCACCGACGCCGAGCAGCGAGACCCGCCAAATGAGCACGCCGGTGTTCACGTCGAAGGCGTAGACGGTGGCCTGTTCGGTCGCCGCGAACACGACGTCGACCGCCGTATTGCCCAGGGCTAAACCCGAGGCGACCAAGGGCTGGGCGTCGACCTTGCCGTCGACGCTGAGATTGCGCAGCAGGCCGAAGTCGGCGGCGTTGACATTCGCGGGCTTGAGGGTCAGTTCCGCGAGATTCTGGCCGCTGCGCTGTCGGTCGTTCTTGTAAGTGAGCACGTCGGTGCCGGTGTGCGCTGGGCGTGCGCCGGCGGCGGGTGCCCGCGTGCCGCCGGCGCCGCTGCAGCCGCAAAGAATCAGTGCAGCGCCCAAGCCGCTTGAGCGAATCAGCGCGCGGCGCATCGAGCTTGGCCTCAAGCGGCCCGCCATACATACGGCAGCGGTAGCGTCACGGCGGCAATGGCGGCAGGTTCGAGTTCCTCGCCGTGGGCTGTAGCACCGACCGGCTCACCACCGACAGGGTCAAGGTTGAGTACTGCCAACGCCTCTTGAGCCTCGCCTGACTCTCCCGCAGGACCGAGTTCGAGCAGACGGCCGGCGCGACCGTCGTCGAGTCGCACGGCTTGACCCACCGACCAGACTCCGGGCGGCAAGCGCAGTCTGAACATGCGGCGCTTGATACGGCCGAGATGCTGCGTGCGGGCGATGATTTCCTGGCCAGTGAAACAGCCTTTGGTGAAACTGATGCCATCGACGAGATCTAGATTGAGCATTTGCGCGACGAAGAGGTCGCGGGTCACGGCATAAATCTGCGGCAGTCCGGCGCGAATATCGGCCAACCGCCAGGCGCTTGCCGCCGTCTCCCCGTCCGCAATACCGGGGCGGTCGAGAGCCGTCCGGCTGCCGATGAACCAGCGGCGCTCCGGATCCCCAGTCACCGGCGCGGTGCCGATGTCATCAATCTCAGAGTAGCCGGCCGAGCCAGCCGTTCCGCCCCACCCGCCCAACACCGCGAACTCACCGCTCAAGTCCTCGATTCGCACCTTCGAGCGCAGCACGTACTTGCGCAAGCCCTCGATGGTCGGCACCAGCAGGTCCTTGGGCAGCAGGGCGATGATGCCAGAGGAGTGGGGTAGCAGCGTGAGGACGGCGAGCACGCGCCCCTGGGGAGTGGACCAAGCGGCCAGCAAACACTGGCCGGCCGCGAGGCGCCGGGTGTCGTTCGAGAGCTGACCTTGCAGGAAAGTGGCGGCGTCGGGACCGGCAAAGCGGATGAGGCCCAAGTGGGGCAGGCGGGTCGAGTCGCGCAAACGGTTCAGGTTGTCCATGGCGCTATGAAAGGGGCCGACCGCTGCCGCTGTCAACCCCGAGCGCGCTTGACCGAACCGGTCGCAATTCACCCCTCTGGCCGTAGGTGCAAACCCTATTTTCTGGCAGACTAGGGGTCTGATGACCGACCAGGCGCACCCCGCCGACCGTTCGCCCACCCAGGGAGCGACGGTCAATCCCCCGACGACCCGTACGGATGAAGCCCCGCGGGAACAAGCCGGCTCTTTAGCCCCGGCTGACCAGTCAGTGGAATCGAATGCGCCTCCTGCGCGCGAAATCGGCGGTCGTCAAGGGCCCGATCCGACCCGTTATGGCGATTGGGAACTCAAAGGTCGCTGCATTGATTTCTAATCTCGAGGACTGAATCGCAATGCCCGTACGCCCCCGGCCGCTCTCACCGCACCTTGCAATCTATCGCTGGCAAATTGGTAACTCACTGTCCATCTTGCATCGAATGACCGGGGTGGCGCTTGCTTTCGGGTTGTTGGCGCTGTCGTATTGGCTGGTGTCTCTGGCGGGAGGGGAAGCCGCTTATGGCGAAGCGATCCGCGTCTTGACGAGTCCGCTTGGCTGGTTGTTCTTGCTTGGGTGGACTTTTTCGTTTCTCTACCATCTATTGAACGGCATCCGGCATCTACTGTGGGATGCTGGCTATGGATTTGAGCGGAATCAGCGGCAGGTCAGCGGCTGGGTTGCCGTGATCGGCGCCATCGTCTTGACCGTCGGCGTGGCACTCATGGTTTGGCATGGGGCGAATCGATGAGCCTGCGCAGTCCGTTGGGAAGGGTACTGGGCAAGGGATCGGCGAAGGAGGGCACGGGTAGTTGGTGGGCGGAACGGGTGACCTCGGTGGCCTTGATTCCATTGACGTTGTGGTTCTTTTTCTCGCTGCTGTTGCTGCCGAGCCTGGACTACGGCACGGTGAAGACATGGCTGGCGGTTCCCTGGAGCAGTTTTCTCGCCGTGCTGTCGATCGCCGTACTCACCTACCACTCCTATCTGGGAACCACCGTGGTCATCGAGGATTATGTGCATGCGACCGGTTTGAAGGTGTTGTCGCTGTTGACGCTGCGTTTTCTTTATGTGCTTTGCGGCGGTGCAGGCATTTTTGCCATTTTGCATGTGGCTTTCGGGTCTTAGGAACAGCATGAGCGAATACAAGTTTATCGAGCATACGTACGATGTGGTCGTGGTCGGGGCGGGGGGCGCCGGGCTGCGGGCAACCTTTGGGCTGGCCGAGGCCGGTTTGACCACCGCCTGTATCACCAAGGTGTTTCCAACGCGCAGCCACACGGTCGCCGCACAAGGGGGTATTTCCGCCGCGCTCGGTAACATGGGCGACGATAACTGGCGTTGGCACATGTATGACACCGTCAAAGGGTCGGATTGGCTGGGCGATCAGGACGCCATCGAGTTCATGTGCAAAGAGGCGCCGGCCGCGGTCATCGAACTCGAGCATTACGGCGTGCCGTTTTCGCGCACCGAAGCCGGCACGATTTACCAGCGGCCGTTCGGCGGGATGACCACCCACTATGGCAAGGGTATCGCGCAGCGCACCTGCGCGGCCGCGGATCGAACCGGTCACGCCATGTTGCACACCCTCTACCAGCAAGCGCTGAAACACGAGGCAAGTTTTTTCGTCGAATACTTCGCGCTCGACCTTATTATGGAAAACGGCGAGTGTCGTGGCGTGATTGCCCTCGACATGGCGGACGGCACCTTGCATCGCTTTCGTGCCCATCAGGTGATTCTCGGCACCGGCGGTTATGGCCGGGCATGGTTCTCGTGCACGTCGGCCCACACCTGCACGGGCGACGGCGGTGGCATGGCGCTACGCGCCGGACTACCGTTGCAGGACATGGAATTCGTGCAATTTCACCCGACCGGCATTTACGGTGCCGGCTGTCTCATCACCGAGGGCGTACGCGGCGAGGGTGGATATATCACCAATTCGGACGGTGAGCGATTCATGGAGCGCTATGCACCCAATGCCAAAGACTTGGCCTCGCGAGACGTCGTCAGCCGTTCCATGACCGTCGAGATTCGCGAGGGGCGGGGCGTGGGCAAGCACAAGGACCACATTCATCTGCATCTCGAACACTTGGGCCCCGCGGTCATCAAGGAGCGGTTGCCGGGGATTGCCGAGACGGCGAGGATTTTTGCGAACGTCGACGTCACCAAGGAACCCATTCCGGTGCTGCCGACGGTGCACTACAATATGGGTGGCATCCCCTGCAACTTCCATGGAGAGGTGGTCACGAGCGAGCGCGGCGGAGCGGACACGGTGGTGCCGGGCCTGATGGCGGTGGGAGAGGCGGCCTGCGTGTCGGTGCATGGAGCCAATCGCTTAGGGTCGAATTCGCTGCTCGATCTGGTGGTATTCGGTCGCGAGGCGGCCCGCCACTGCGCGCGCGTCGTCAAGCCGGGGACGCCGCATCGCGCACTGCGTGCCGATTCCGCGGATGCGGCCCTGGCTCGGCTCGATAAATTCCGTCACGCCAAAGGGTCTTTGGCCACCGCCGACATCCGCCTCAACATGCAGCGCGTCATGCAAAGCGACGCCGCGGTGTTTCGCACCGGCGAGACCCTGGCCGAGGGCAAAATCAAGCTCGCCAAGGTGTTCGAGTCGTTCAGCGACGTCAAGGTCACGGATCGCTCGATGGTGTGGAATACGGACCTGATCGAGACGCTGGAACTGGACAATCTCCTCGGACAGGCGGTGGCGACCCTGCATTCCGCCGAGAACCGCAAGGAGAGCCGCGGCGCGCAGGCGCGCGAGGACTTCCCGAACCGTGACGACGAACATTGGCTGAAACACACGCTGTGCTGGGTCGATGCGCGCGGTGCCACGCGCTTCGATTATCGACAAGTGCATCTCAACACCTTGACCGATGAGGTCGAGACCGTGCCGCCCAAGGCGCGCACCTACTGAACAGGGCGACCAGGAGTTCCATCGATGGCTGAATTTACGCTGCCCGCCAATTCCAAGATTCGCAAGGATGGACGGGTATTCAAGGCGCCGGCGGGAGCAAAGAACGTCCGCGTGTTCAAGATCTACCGGTTCGATCCGGACGTGAATGAAAATCCGCGGATCGACAGCTATGAAGTCGACATGGATGCCTGCGGTCCAATGGTCCTGGACGCGCTCATCAAGATCAAGAACGAGATCGACTCCACGTTGAGCTTCCGGCGCTCCTGCCGGGAGGGCATTTGCGGTTCATGCGCGATGAATATCGACGGCAAGAACGGCCTGGCCTGCATCACCGCCTGCGCCGGCGTAAAAAAAGACGTGCGCATCTATCCCCTGCCGCATATGCCGGTCATCAAGGATCTGGTGCCTGACCTGACGAATTTTTATGCCCAGTATGCATCGATCAAGCCGTGGTTGCAGACGCGCACGCCGGCGCCGCCGGACGCGGAGCGCCTGCAAACCAAGGAGGATCAAGAAAAGATCGATCGCCCGTCCGCGTGCATTCTGTGTGCCTGTTGTTCGACCAGTTGTCCGAGTTATTGGTGGAACAGCGACCGGTACCTGGGGCCGGCGGCGTTGTTGGCGGCGTATCGCTGGATCGTCGACAGCCGGGATGAAGCCACGGGCGAGCGTCTCGATCACCTCGAGGATCCGTTCCGGCTGTACCGTTGTCATACCATCATGAACTGCACCGAGGCCTGCCCCAAGGATTTGAATCCGGCCAAGGCCATTGCCGAGATCAAGCAGACGTTGGCGCATCGCCGTCTTTGATCGACCGTTCGCCCATGGACGGAGAGATCGGCAAACTGCGCTGGCGTTGTCGGCGCGGCATGAAGGAGCTGGATCTGCTGTTGACGCGTTATGTCGACGAGCACTACCTCGAGGCCGCCGCCGCCGAACAGGCGGCGTTCCGGCGGCTGCTCGAGCTTCAGGACCCGGTAATCAATGACTATGTGCTCGGCCGCGACGCCCCGGGCGAGCCGGATTTGCGTTCCCTCATCGCGCGACTCGTCCTGAAGCGTCCCAACGACGTCTGATGCGGCCGCTGACGGCTGCTAGAATCGTGCCTGTGTGCAAAGTCACGTTTACTGTCAAAAGCGCACGGAAATTGTCGAACTTTTCCGCGAGGTGTCGGTCTATCGCGTCAGGCTGGAAGGTTATCCGGCCGGTTCGGGATCGCGCATGAGCGTCGAGGAGAGTGATCTCAAACTGGTCGAGAAAGTCCAGCGTGGTGAGCGCGCGGCTTTCGATCTGTTGGTGCTCAGGTACCAGCATAAGGTGCTGAAGCTAATCATGCGGTACGTGCACGATGCGACTGAGGCTGAGGACATTGCACAAGAGGCGTTCGTGAAAGCGTATCGGGCATTGCAGTCATTTCGCGGCGACAGCGCCTTTTACACATGGTTGTATAGGATAGCCATCAATACGGCCAAGAACGCCTTGGTGGCGACGAAGCGCCGGCCGATGGATTATGACCTCGACCTGCAGGACCCCGAACAATACGAGGTCCATGCTCGCTTGGCGGAGTCCGAGACCCCCGAGGGGCTGCTGCTCACGGACGAGATTCGCGATACCGTGAACCGGGCGATCGAAAACCTTCCCGAGGATCTGCGCACGGCCATCGTGCTGCGCGAGTTGGAAGGCTTGAGCTACGAGGAGATTGCCGAGACGATGGACTGCCCCGTGGGCACGGTGCGCTCGCGGATCTTTCGCGCGCGTGAAGCGATCGACAAGAAATTACGACCCATTTTTGACGGTGGCCTAGGTCGGCCTGAGGACACATGAGCGAACAGATTCGTGAACAAGTCTCGGCGTTTCTCGATGGCGAATTGCCCAATTCGGAGACCGAACTGCTGCTCAAGCGGCTTACAAAGGATGCTGGTTTGCGCGAGAGTTTCGGCCGTTATGCGCTGATCGGCGAGTCGTTGCGGGGCGCCACCCATGGCCACCTCACCAAGGGGTTCACGGCGCGCGTCAACCGGGCAATCGACGGCGAACCGTCGATTGCGCTCCCGACAGCCGCCAAGGGCGGCGTTTCCCGCCGGTGGCGCTCAGTCGCCGGAGTCGCCGTGGCCGCCGGGGTCGCCGCCATTGCCGTGGTTTCCTACCAACATCGCGCCAATGGGCCGGGGTTGCAGGTCGCCGACGTGCGTGAGGCGGTGCCCACTCTCGTGGCACAGAGCGGCGGCGCGAGCGTGAGCGGGTCGGCGAAGCCCACCGAGGCGATTTCCTACACGGTGCCCGCGACCCTTGCGGAGGCGCCTGTGGTGATGCCGGCGGCGCGGCTGACCAACTATGTTTTCGCGCATAGCAAGTACTCTTCGGTGATGGGTCAGAACGATGTGCTGAACGATCTGTTGTCCGAGGCCGATGCGCAGGAACCGCATGCAACCGAGGCCTCCCGGGACTCGCGCACAGTTCCATGATGAGCATTCTGCGTAGCCGGGCCGGCTGGCTGGTCCCATGCGCGATGGTCGGCGTCTTGTTCGCATCGTTGCCGCAGCGCTCATTGGCGGCCAATGATGCGCGGGAGTGGTTGGCGCGGATGAATCGCGCGCTCGCGACCCGCAACTACGACGGCACTTTTTTCCATTTGAGCGACGGGCGCGTCGAGACGATGCGCATCGTTCACCGCGTCCACGCGGGGCGGGTGACCGAGCGTCTCGTCTCGATGGATGGTTCCGGGCGTGAATTTGTGCGCAACAACGACGAGTTGACCTGCTACCTGCCCGATCAGCATACGATCCTGGTCGAGCCGCGCCAGGATCATGGGCCCTTTCTTGGTTCCCTTCCGCAGTTCGGGGACGACGTCAACCGGTTCTATCATATCGAGGCGTTGGACAAATCGAGGGTGCTCGGTCATCCCGCGCGCCTCATCGTGGTCACCCCCACAGATCAGTACCGCTTTGGCTACCGTTTATGGCTCGATGAAACCACGGCCATGCCGCTCAAGACCCAGCTATGCGATGCCCACGGCCAGGTCATCGAGCAAATTCTGTTCGCGCGCTTGGATATGCCCGAGTCCATTGCCGACGCTGAGTTGACACCGGCGGTGCATTCCGAGGGCATGCGCTGGGTGAGGCAGGAGCCTGCCACCGATTCTGCCTCCGTGTCGGCTTACCGTGCCAGTGAACTGCCTCCCGGCTTCCACCTGACCGTGGCGGGTGCGCAAACTTTGGGCGGCGCTCATGTTCCGGCCACTCATTTGGTGTATTCCGACGGGTTGGCGACCGTATCGGTGTTCGTCGAGGCGCCGCGCGACGCGACACCGCCGAGCGACAAGGTCGACGTCGCCGCCGAGCCGCCAATGCAGGGGCTGGCGCGAGTCGGGTCGGGATTTGCATTCTCCACGGTGGTGCAGGGGCATCAAGTGACTGCCGTGGGAGAGGTCCCCGCGCAAACCGTTGAATTCATCGCTCATTCCGTGCGCTCGTCGAGCAGCAGCGATCTCGCCGCCCATTGAGTTTCGTGCTGTACTCCCGTCCCGGCTGCGGCCTCTGCGAGGAAATGCTGGTGCAACTGCACGCCTTGCCGTCGGCCGCCGGAATGCCGGTGCGGGTCATCGACGTGGATGACGATCCGGGGACGCGCGCGCGCTTCGGCCACAAGGTGCCGGTGCTGCTGTTCGCCGGCGAGCTGGTCTGTCACGGTCATCTGGACCATGGCGAAGTAGATAAGGCGCTCAAGCTGCACCGCCGGCCGGTATAATAGGGAGTTTCGTCCCCAATTAAGCCGAATGAAGAATATCCGCAACTTTTCGATCATCGCCCACGTTGATCACGGCAAATCAACCCTGGCGGATCGCTTCATTCAGGAGTGCGGCGGGTTGGATGCGCGGGAAATGCAGGCCCAGGTGCTCGACTCGATGGATCTCGAGCGTGAACGGGGCATTACGATCAAGGCTCAGAGCGTGACCCTCGGCTTCGAATCCGCCAGTGGCGAGGTCTATCAGCTCAATTTCATCGACACCCCGGGTCATGTTGATTTTTCGTACGAAGTGTCCCGCTCTCTGGCGGCGTGTGAGGGCGCCCTTTTGGTAGTCGATGCCGCCCAGGGGGTCGAGGCCCAGAGCGTTGCGAACTGCTACACCGCCCTCGAACAGGGGCTCGAGGTGCTGCCGGTCATCAACAAGATCGATTTGCCATCCGCGGACACCGCCAAGGTGATCCACGAGATCGAGGAAATCATCGGTATTCCGGCTGACGACGCGGCTTTGGTCAGCGCTAAGACCGGTCTCGGCGTGCGCGAACTCCTCGAACAGCTGGTGCAGCGAATTCCGGCGCCCAAAGGTGATCCCGAGGGGCCCTTACAGGCGCTCATCATCGATTCGTGGTTCGATAATTATGTCGGTGTGGTATCGCTGGTGCGGGTGATGAATGGTGCGCTGCGGCTGGGCGCGAAGATCCGGGTCATGTCCACCGGCCGCAGCCATCAGATCGACAAGCTCGGTCGCTTTACGCCGAAACCGGTGGCGCGCCAGTCACTGGAAACCGGCGAGGTCGGTTTCGTGATCGCGGGCATCAAGGAAATCGACGGTGCGCCGGTCGGTGACACCATCACTTTGGAGGCGAATCCCGCGGCGCTGCCGTTGTCGGGCTTCAAACAGGTGCAGCCGCGGGTCTTCGCCGGACTGTTCCCGACGAGCACCGATGACTATGAACAATTCCGCGAAGCGCTGAAGAAGCTCAAGCTCAACGATTCGGCGCTGCAGTTCGAACCTGAGGTCTCCACCGCCCTTGGATTTGGCTTTCGTTGCGGGTTTTTGGGCTTGCTGCACATGGATATCGTGCAGGAACGACTGGAACGCGAATACAACCTCGACCTCATCACCAGCGCGCCCACCGTGATCTACGAGGTGCTGCTCACCGATGGTACGATCGCGAACGTCGATAATCCGAGCAAGCTGCCGCCGCAGGATCGGATTGCGGAGCTGCGCGAACCCATCATCACGGCGAACATCCTCGTGCCGCCCGACCACGTGGGCGCGGTGCTTACCCTGTGCAGTGAGAAGCGGGGCGTACAGAAGAAAATGCTGTTCCTGGGCAGCCAGGTGTCGCTGCAATACGAACTGCCGCTCGCCGAAGTGGTGCTCGATTTTTTCGATCGGTTGAAGTCCGCGAGTCGCGGCTACGCTTCCTTCGACTACGAATTCAACCGTTTTCAAGCCGCGCCCCTGGTCAAACTCGACGTGCTCATCAATGGCGATACCGTGGATGCGTTGTCACTCATTGTGCATCGCGATAATTCCTATCAGCGCGGCCGGGAGTTGGTGGATAAGATGCAAGAACTGATTCCGCGGCAAATGTTCGACATCGCGGTGCAGGCTGCGATCGGTGCCCACATCATTGCCCGCGCGAGCGTCAAGGCGATTCGCAAGAACGTACTCGCCAAGTGCTACGGCGGCGACATCACGCGTAAGAAAAAACTGCTGGAAAAGCAAAAGGCGGGCAAGAAGCGCATGAAACAGGTGGGCTCGGTCGAAATTCCCCAGGAGGCCTTCCTGGCCGTACTGCAGGTCGGCAAGAAGTCTGGAGTGTCTCGTGATTGACGGCGATTTCCTATTCAGCATCCTGTTGGCCGCGAGTCTGGCCTGCATCCTCATCATCCTCATCGATGGCTGGGTGTTGCGTCCAAAGCGCGACCCCGGTGCCACCAGCACCGACGAGCCCTGGCTGCCGAAGGTCGCGGGCTATGCATTGGTGGGCTTGGCGCTCGTCATGTTGTGGTGGCTATTCAAGTATGAGGCGGTCGATTTCAGCCTGATGCTGGTCGTGGTCGGAGCGCTGTCCGGGGTCATCTGGGGGCTCGACTCCGCGTTCTTCGCGAGGCGCCGCACACGCACCGCCGCCGCCGCCGGTACTCCTGGCCCCCGCGTCCGCGAGCCCGTCGCCGTCGAGTATGCCCGCTCCTTCTTCCCGGTGATTGTCCTGGTGCTCGTGATCCGATCCTTCCTTTTCGAGCCTTTTCGCATCCCGTCCGACTCGATGATGCCGACGCTGTTCGACGGTGATTTCATCTTCGTCAGCAAGTTTTCCTACGGCCTACGATTGCCCGTCACGAACACTCTCCTGCTCTCCACTGGCGCTCCGCAGCGCGGCGACGTCATCGTTTTCAGGCTGCCGCCGAACCCTAAGGTGAATTACATCAAACGCCTGGTGGGTCTGCCGGGGGATCGGATCCGGGTCGATGAGAATGACCAGCTGTATGTGAACGACGTACCCCAGCCGCAGGTGCCGGGACCCCCCTATACCGGACCGAAGCAGGATTTATGGAATTACACCGATGTGCCCACCGCCACCGAGACGCTAGGAATCAAGCAACATCGCATCATGTTCGCGCGCGGTGGCGTCAGGACGGGCGAATGGGTCGTGCCGGCCGGGCACTATTTCTTCATGGGCGACAATCGCAACAACAGCAAGGACAGCCGCTGGCAGAATGAGCCGGACGCGCCGGGCTACGTGCCCGCGCAAAATTTGGTCGGTAAGGCGGTGCGAATCTGGCTTAATCTGGATACTCGTGACGGACCTCAATGGCGGCGCATCGGTTCTGCGATTCAATAAAGGTCCAAAGGAGCCTAGCGAGGGATTTATGGGCCAAGAGAGCAAATCATTCGACCGACATGCCACGAGCCGTCACCCGGCGTTCCGAGGCGGACCAGGACTTCGCCGCCGGCAACGCGGCATCACTTTCATCGGGCTGGCCTGCATACTGGCGATGCTCGGCCTGATCGGTTATGCCGGTTTGTGCCTGGTGCCGATTTACCTGAATTATCTGAAGGTGTCGCGGAGCCTCGATGCGACCGCGGCGGAGTTCAAGAGCGATAACGCGGACCCGGGCGCCGTACGCCGGTCGCTGGAGAAGCACTGGCAGATCGAGGACATCTCGAGCGTCGATCCCAAGGAGGTCGAGATCAACAAGGGTGACACCGGCTTGACCTTGCACGTGACCTACGACGACACGGCGAGCTACATCTCCAACGTGTCTTTGTTGGTGCACTTCGACAAGACCGTGAAGGTGCAGTGATTCCGCAGCGTAAATCGGCGGATGTGTTGCGCTGGGTCGAAGCCTCCTTGGGTTATCACTTCGCGGACGGGTCATTGTGCCAGTCTGCACTGACGCATCGCAGTGCCGGCGCGGATCATAACGAGCGCCTCGAGTTCCTGGGAGATTCCGTACTCAATTGCAGCGTCGCGCGGCTGTTGTTCGACGCCCATCCGGACGCCGACGAAGGCGAGTTGTCGCGCTTGCGGGCGACCTTGGTCAGTGGCGAGAGTCTCGCGCTCATTGCACAACGGCTGGGGGTGGGGGAGCATCTTAAGCTTGGCGCGGGTGAGCTGAAGTCTGGTGGCTTTCGCCGGGCCTCGATATTGGCGGATACCTTGGAGGCCATCGTGGGCGCAATCTTTGTTGATTCCGGGTTCGATGCCGCCGCCGCGGTGGTCGCCACGATGATTGGACCGGAGTTTTCCGCGTTGCCGGCAGCCGATTTGCTCAAGGACCCGAAGACCCGGCTGCAGGAAGCGCTGCAGGCGGCGGGGCTGGCCTTGCCGCAATATACGCTGACCGCGGTGGCCGGCGAGGCCCATGCCCAATCCTTTACCGTAACCTGCGAAGTGGCGACGCTCGCCCTGTCGGCCGCCGCCGAGGGGACCAGCCGGCGCCGCGCGGAGCAATCGGCGGCCGCAAAAGTGCTGGAGTCACTGCCCCTCAAGTTCCGACCCAAAGGTGGGAAAACGGTCGGCGGCGACGCTTCCCCGGCGCGTAAATCGCCATGAGCGCCGCCCTCTTTCGCGCCGGACATGTCGCCATCGTCGGCCGACCGAATGTCGGTAAATCGACCCTGGTCAATGCCTTGGTCGGCCGCAAAGTCAGCATCGTCACGGCCAAGCCGCAGACGACACGGCACCGCATATTGGGAGTCGTTACCCGTCCTGAGGCGCAATTGGTGTTGGTCGATACGCCGGGTTTGCACGAATCGACCCGTCGGGTCATGAATCAATACATGAACCGGGTGGCGATTTCCTCCTCACAAGATGCGGATGTCATTCTGTTCGTGATCGAAGCCATGCATTTCACGGACGAGGATTCATGGGTCTGGGAGCGCGTGCGCGGCCTCAAGCAGCCGCTGTTCCTGGTCATCAACAAGGTGGACCGGGTTTATCCGAAGGAAAAGCTGCTGCCGTTTCTCGAGGAGATGATGGAGCGGGTGCCGGCATCCGGGATCGTGCCGGTATCGGCATTGGAGGCTGATAACTTGGTGCGCTTGGTGGATTTGGTCGGCTCGCGCCTGCCGGTGTCGCCGCCGTTGTTCGCCGCGGATGTGCTCACCGATCGCGACGAGCCATTTCATGCGGCCGAGGTGGTGCGCGAAAAGCTGACGCTCAAGCTGCGGGAAGAACTGCCTTATGGCATCAACGTGCAGATCGAGCGCTTCGCCGATGAGGACAATCGCATCATGATCAACGCCGTCATCTGGGTGGAGCGTGCGGGCCAGAAGGCCATCGTTATCGGCCAGGGTGGTGAGCGCCTGAAGGAAATCGGCCGCCTCGCTCGCATCGAGCTCAATGATCTCTGGCAGCGCTCCGTGCATCTGGAACTTTGGGTCAAGGTGAAGGAAAATTGGGCGGACAGCGAAATGGCGCTGCGGCAATTCGGCTACGATACGCTGTAAGCGCAACCACGCAGAAAGGCTCCTGAGGGCGACCCCATCAAAACCTCCGCCAATTCCGGTGCGCGCCGCGTCGCCCTGGCGCCAGCCTACATCCTGCACCAGTATCCGTACCGGGACACCGGTCGAATCATCGAAGCGTTCACGGCGGAACATGGCCGGCTGAGTCTGTTTGCGCGTGGCGCGAGCGGGCCGAAATCGACTCTGAAAGGCGTTCTTCGCCCGTTTCAGCGGTTGTTGCTGTCATGGGCGGCCAAAGCCGATGCCGGTGCGCTGATCGGCGCTGAAGTCGACGGGCCGAGGACCAACCTGCCGGGGGAGCGGTTGATGAGCGGATTTTACTTGAACGAGCTGCTGCTCAAACTCACCGAGCGCTGGGATCCGCACCCGGAAATCTTTTTTTGCTACGCGTCATGCATCGAGGCGCTCTGTGCCGGCGAGGACGAAGAGGCGCCATTGCGGCGATTTGAAAAGCGTCTATTGGATGAACTGGGTTACGGCCTGCAGCTGACGGTGACGGACGCGGGTCTGCCGGTCGAGCCCGATCGCCATTATCGAATTGCGCCGGAGCGCGGTCCCGAAACTTGCGTCGCGGAGGCAGCGGGTGCCGTTTACGGGCGCTCGCTCACCGACCTCGAGGCCGGAAGTTTCGCTGATGCGCGATCGTTGCGTGACGCCAAGCGGGTGCTGCGGGCAGCGCTCGATGCCCGCCTGGAAGGCCGCTCCCTCAAGTCTCGCGAGGTGATGCTGGCATTGCGACGTGCCGCACCGGCGCGTGTCGCTGCCGGCATCAGTGAGTCCGAGTCATGAGCGTGGCGGGGCCCTCTGCGGGCATCCTCCTCGGGGTCAATATCGATCACGTCGCGACGGTGCGGCAGGCGCGTCGCGGCCGCTATCCCGATCCGCTGCAGGCCGCCTTGCTTGCGGAGCAAGCGGGCGCGGATAGCATCACGCTGCACCTGCGCGAGGACCGGCGCCACATTCAGGACCGTGACGTGAGCACTCTGCGAGAGGCGCTGCAAACTCGCATGAATCTCGAAATGGCGGTCACCGACGAGATGATCGGCATCGCGCGCCGCGTCAAGCCTGAGGATTGCTGTCTCGTGCCCGAGTCGCGCGAGGAAATCACCACGGAGGGCGGCCTCGATGTGCTGTCCCGGGCGGCTCGCGTCGCCGAGGCCTGTCGGGCGCTGGGCGAGGCGGGCATTCGCGTCTCGCTGTTCATCGATCCGGACCAAGGGCAAATCGAGGCCGCTCGCAAGGCGGCTGCGCCGGTGATCGAGCTGCACACCGGCACTTTTGCCAACGCCCGTGGCGAGGAGCGGGCGCGGGAGTTCGAACGATTGCGCGCCGCGGCCGCTTTTGCCGCCTCGCTCGGACTGATCGTGAATGCCGGCCATGGGCTCGATTACCACAATGTGGAACCCATCGCCGCCATCCCGGAGATCGTCGAACTCAACATCGGTCATGCCATCGTCGCGCGCGCCCTGTTCACAGGTCTCGCGGCGGCGGTGCGGGAGATGAAGGCTTTGATGCGCTCGGCGCGGGCCGCGCACGCGTGATATTCGGCATCGGCATCGATGTCCTCAAGACGGATCGCATCGATCGGGTCTACGCCAAGCACGGGCAGCGCTTCGTCGACCACCTGCTCATGCCTGAGGAACGCGCCCAACTCGAGCGCACGCATCGGCCGCAACGTTTCCTCGCCATGCGCTTCGCCGCCAAAGAAGCCATCGTCAAAGGCATGGGCACCGGCTTTGCCCATGGGGTTTGGATCCGTGACGTCGGCATCGTGCAAAACTCCTGGGGAAAGCCTGAGGTCGTTTACTCGGAGCGTGGCGGGAAGGTCAGGGACGCCCTGGGGATCGGCGAGGGTCACGTCACGCTCACCGACGAGGCGGGGCTGGTGGTGGCCGTCGCCATCCTGATGCGTCGTCCGTCATGAACACGTTGGTATTCGACGTCGAGACGGTACCGGACACGGACCTCGGCCGACGCCTCTACGGTCTGCAGAATCTCACCGATGAACAGGTCGGGCAGATCATGTTCACGCGCAGGCGCCAGCAAACCGGCAGCGAATTTCTGTCGCATGAACAGCAGCGAGTCGTCGCCATCTCGGTGGTGATGCGCTCGCGAGATTCATTGAAGGTCTGGAGCCTGGGCGACCCGACTTCACCCGAACGGGATTTGATCGAACGCTTCTTCGACGGGCTGGACAAGTACACGCCGGACTTGGTGTCGTGGAACGGCTCGGGATTCGATCTGCCGGTGCTGCATTATCGCAGTCTCCTGCACAGCGTCACCGCCGCGCGCTATTGGGAGACCGGCGACAGTGATTCGAGCTTCCGCTATAGCAACTACCTCAGCCGGTTTCACTGGCGGCACATGGATCTCATGGACGTGCTCTGCGGATTTCAGGGACGTGGACGTGCCAGCTTGGACGATGTGGCGACACTGCTGGGTTTTCCCGGCAAGCTCGGCATGGAGGGGTCGAAGGTCTGGGAGGTTTACCTGCAAGGGGGAATCAACCGCATCCGCGACTATTGCGAGACCGACGTGCTCAACACCTACCTCGTGTATCTGCGATTTCAACTGCTGCGCGGGCAATTGAACGCGGCGGAGCACGCCGGCGAGGTGGCGCGCGTGCGCACCCTCCTGCAAGATTCGAATGCACCGCATCTGCGCGAGTTTGCGGCCGCCTGGGCTCCGGGTTGAATTCGAGCCTGTCGCAACAAGGAGCCGACGTCATCGATCTGGCACACGATGGCCGTGGCATCGCCCGGATCGATGGCAAGGCGGTGTTCATCGATGGCGCATTGCCCGGCGAGCGCGTGACGTTCCGAGTCCATAAACGTCGACGGCAGATGGACGAGGCCGTCTTGGTGGAGGTGCTGCGACCGTCGCCCGACAGGGTCGTACCTCGTTGTGCGCACTTCGGGGTATGTGGGGGTTGTTCACTGCAGCATCTGGCGCCCGCTGCGCAGCTCGTCGCCAAACAGGCCCAATTGCTCGATAATTTGGAACGTATTGGGCGGGTCTTTCCGGCCCAGCTGTTCACCCCGTTGCGCGGTCCGGAATGGGGGTATCGGCGCAGGGCGCGGCTGGGCGTCAAATACGTGCATAAGAAGGGGCGGGTACTCGCCGGCTTCCGTGAACGCGACAAGCCTTATCTCGCGGATATCCGGCGCTGCGAGGTACTCGAGCCGCGGTTCGGAGAGCTGCCCCAGCAATTGGCCGCTCTGGTCGAGACCTTGTCGCTGCGGGAACAGATTCCGCAGGTGGAGTTGGCCGTGGGAGACCGCGCGGCGGCGCTGGTATTTCGCGTCATGGCAGCACCGCAGCCCGATGATCTTGCCCGGCTGGCCGCTTTCGGAGCGCTGCACGACGTGCAGATCTTCCTGCAACCGGGTGGCCTCGACAGCATCACGCCGCTGCGCGGCGGTTATCCGCCGCTCGAATACTTCGTCGACTCGGACCGCATCGCACTCGAGTTCGGACCGGTGGACTTCATCCAAGTGAACCGGCTCATGAATATCGCGATGTTGTCGAGCGCCCTCGACCATCTCGCTCCCACCCCCGCCGACTCGGTTCTCGATCTGTTCTGCGGCCTCGGGAATTTCACCTTGAGCCTGGGTGCCAGGGCGGCGCGGGTGGTGGGTGTCGAGGGTGATGCCCAACTGGTGGCGCGGGCCCGCGCCAATGCCCTGCGCAACGGCATCGACAGGGCGGAGTTCCATGTGGCCAACCTGTTCGAGCCGGCGAAGCTGGGTGCCTGGGCAGATCGACCCTACGATCTGATGCTTTTGGACCCGCCACGGGCGGGCGCCGCTGAAATCATGGAACGCATGCCGCATTGGGGGCCGCGGCGAGTCGTGTATATTTCGTGTCATCCTGGAAGCCTCGCGCGCGATGCCGGGATTTTGGTGCACTCCCAAGGCTATAGCCTCTCAGGCGCAGGGGTGATGGACATGTTTCCGCATACGACACACGTCGAGTCAATCGCGGTGTTCGAGAGAATCGGATGAGCGGAGTAGACAGGCTCCTGGGACCGCTCATGGTCGATGTTGCGGGACCTAGTTTGAGCGCCGAGGACGCTGAAATCCTCGCCCATCCGTTGGTGGGCGCCGTGCTGCTTTTTACCCGCAATTATCAAGATCCGGCGCAACTTTCCGCGCTGACCGCCGCGATCAGGGCGGTGCGCAGCCCGCAGCTGTTGATCGCCGTCGATCATGAGGGGGGTAGGGTGCAGCGCTTTCGCGAGGGGTTCACGCGCTTGCCCGCCGTCCGCTCCCTGGGGCGCCGTTTCGATGCGCATCGACATCAGGGACTCGATCTGACCCGGGCGGTGGCCTGGCTCATGGCGAGCGAGTTGCGAGCGGTGGGCATCGATTTCAGTTTTGCCCCCTGTGTCGATCTCGACCACGGCGCGAGTGAGATCATCGGTGACCGGGCTTTTCACCGTGATCCCGAGACGGTGGCGGCGCTCGCCGCCGCCTATGTGCTCGGCATGCGCGATGCCGGCATGGCGGCGATCGCCAAACACTTTCCGGGCCATGGCGCCGTCGTCGCGGACTCGCACGTGGCGTTACCGGTGGATCGCCGGGACTTCGCTGATTTGGAGGGGGATATTCATCCCTACCGGCTGTTGATCGACAACCACCTCGCCGGCGTGATGGCGGCGCATGTGGTTTATTCGGCCATCGATTCACTGCCGGCCAGCCTGTCGCATCGCTGGATCACCGGTGTCTTGCGCGGTGACCTCAAGTTTCATGGCTGCGTGTTCGCGGATGATCTGTCCATGGCGGGAGCGGTGGCTTTCGGTGATGTGGTCGAGCGCACCCGGCTCGCGCATGCCGCGGGCTGCGATATGCTGCCCATCTGCAATGATCGAGCAGCCGTCGTCACGGTGTTGGACCACTTCCGGCCGTTGGATTCGACTCCGGCGTCGCAGGCGCGCTTGGTGCGCATGCGGGCGCGAGGCAACCCTCCCGCCGGGCTGGCGACGGATCCGCGCTGGCGCGATGCTGTGGCGCGGATCAATGAGCTGTCATCCCCGCCGCCGCTCGTGCTCACCGAGGAGCGCTGATGAAGGCGAAGCCCGGTGCGAAGTCCATCAAGGAGAAGCCCGGTGCGAAGTCCATCGATGCGCACCTCGGTGCGAAACCCATCGATGCGCAACTCGGTGCGAAACCCATCGATGCGCAGTTTTTCCGTCGGCTGCTCGAGACTTCCCCGGAGGGCGTGGTGTTGGTCGACGCGCAGGACCCGGAACTGCCGGTCCTCTATGTGAATTCCGCGTTCGAAACGCTGACCGGCTACGCGGCAGCCGATTTGCTCGGCAAGAACTTAAGGCTCCTGCAGGGAAATGACCGGGATCAAGATGCCCGCCACCGCCTGCGCGAGGCGCTGACGCGAGGTGAACCCTGCCGCGTCCTGCTGCGTAACTACCGCAAGGATGGCACGGTTTTCTGGAACGAAACCAGCATCCAGCCGTTGCGCGACGCGAGCGGCCGCGTCACGCACTTCGCCGGTCACCATCGCGACGCCGGCGAGAGGTTGCGAATCGATCCCAAGCAGGCCCGTGATTCGTTGAGCGGTGCGCACCAGCCGACGACGGTGGCCATTCGCGACGATCGCATGACGGGTCTGTTCACGCTGGCCTATCTCGAGGAACTGCTGAAGCGGGATTGGGCGATCGCCCAGCGTGAGGGCCGCAGCATCGCCGTGTTCGCCATCGACATCGATGCATTGGATCTCTACAACGCGACTTTCGGCCGGGCAGCGGGCGACTCGGCCATCCGGCGCGTGGCGAATTGCATCAATGGCTGCCTGCGCCGGGCGAGTGATGTCACGGCGCGTATCGAGGGCGGCAGTCTGATGGCGTTCGCGCCGGGCCTGTCCAACGAGCAGGCATTACAGCTCGGCCAGACCATGGCCGAGCGGGTACGCGAATTGCGCATTCATCATCCACGCTCCGCGGTGCTGCGCTACATGAGCGTCAGTATCGGCGTCGGCACCCTCATCCCCACCGCCGATGATGCGCCGGCGATACTCGTCGAAAAGTCGCAACGGCATCTCAAGCTCGCCAAGCAATCAGGGCGTAACCAGGCCGCTTGAGGATCGGTCGCGGGCGCCTGCCAAGCTTGCGCGATGAGCGGCCCGCGGTCCGGCGGATCACCGTCATGATTAGTGCTCAATAGTTGCCTCCCGCGGCACGACGTTCCAGCCACGCAGCACCACGCGCTCGCAGGCCGGACCCGCGGGACAGCGGACGTCGACCTTGCGTTCTTCGCCCGGCATCAGCGTCAGATAGTTGTCGTCATAATAGATCGGCAGTACGCGCGCACCGCGCCCGTCCAGAACGGTGATTTTGGCCGCGAGGGCGGGCCCATGACCGGTGTTGCGCAGAGTCACGCTCACCAAGCGATGATCCGGCGAGTCGACACTGCGGGCCTTCAATGTGAGTGGCTGTGGAGCGAGCGCCGTCAGGCGCTGCTGGTCGGCCGCGGTCAGCCCCGGCCAATAATCGTTGCTTGACTGGAGGACGCCGTGCTCGTCGGTCAATGTCAGTCGCACGAGCACCAGCCGCTCTCGTGGCAGTGCGCTCACCAGCTCTGCAAATGGCTCAAGCGTGGTGGTTGCATTGGCCGGCGCATCGACGCGCTCGATGCGTTCGCCCAAGAGCCGATCGTTCAGAGAAAACACGCGGCTCCGCAGCGTCAAACCGCGCTCTGCGGTCGGCGTGGTGTTGACCACGGCGAGCGCGAAGTCGGGCAGGTTCAGCTGCGCATGCAGCGGCTCGCAGGCTTTCTTGACCGCGTAGTAGGCTGCGCCGGTGTCGTAGTCCGAACTGTAGATCTGCCAGGTATTGCTCGGCCATGACGGGTGCGTCATCCACAGGAGCCGGCCGCTGTTCGCGGTCCAAAGATGTGCCTGGAACCCCTCGAAGATGGCACGATAAGAGACATAGTTCATGAGCTGTGCCTTGCGCTCGAAATCCTCCAGGCTGCTCCCCGACCCGTACTCTTGCGCCATGGCCGCCATGAACGTGGCGACATCGCCGTTGCCGCCGAAATGCCAGTCGTGGTACGCGTACGTGTCATTCAACGGCCATCGATCGGCAGGGGGAATCGATGCCTTCAAGGCTTCGAGCGTCGAGAGTGACGGCGTGCCGACCTCCACGGAGAATCCGCGCGCCAGTACGGTGAAGTAGTCCTCAGGCGGCCGGTAGTTGTACGGTCCGCTGCCCTGGAGATTGACTGAGTTCGAGCTGCCGGTGTAGTAACGGGTGCCATCGAGCGTGGCGACCAGATCGGCGAGTCCCTCATTCAAAATCGGTTGCGGCACGCCCTCGTTGCGGCCGAACCAGACGGCGATCGAGGGATGATTGCGATAGCGACTGATGACGTCACGCGCGTTCGCCAGGAACAGCGCCGGATCTTCGGCTTCCATCTGGAAGTCCTGCGTCGACTCCCAAAAATCGTTCAACACCAGCAGTCCGTATTCGTCGGCGAGATCATAGAAGACGTCTTCGGTATCCTGCCCGAGCCAGTTGCGGATGATGTTGAGATGGGCGTCCCGGTGCAGGCGGAAATACGGCTCCAGCCGCTGCCGCGATATCCGCTTGCGCGAATCATCCATGCCCCAGCTGCCGCCGCGCGCGGCGATGCGGACGCCGTTGACGCGAAGAACTAGATAGGGGGAGAGCGATTCACCTGTCGCGGCATGCACGGCGGGGGAGACCTCCCCTGCGGGTGTGAGGCTTTCGGCCCAGCCTTGCGGCGTGCGCTTGATCGCCTCGTGGCGCACATCGATCAGACGCTCGCCCCGCATCGATCCTTCGGTCGGATCCACCTCGACCCGCCGCAGCCCACCGTCGTGATCGAACAGCGACAGTTCGTAGGTCAGCTCACGGATGCCGAAGCGCACGGTCGCGCGATCGGACACGGACTGCGCGTCGCGCACCTCGACGCGCATGGTATGCAGGGTCGCAGGACCATAGCCATTGGGCCACCAGAGTTTGGGGGAGCTTATGTGCAGCGCCGCGCTGTCGGCGGGCTCGAAGCGAACTTCCGTCACGCCGGGATTCAACCGTGCGGTTTTCTCCACCCGGACATCGTCGAAGCTTGCGGTCACAGTCGCCTCGACGGGCGCGGAATGTTGGTTCTCGACGGGCACGATGATGCTGATGTCGGCGCTATCGGTCCGTGGCAGGGGCAGGTGCGTGATGATGTGCGGATCTCGCAGGTGCAGGCCACCCGTCGCCCGGATCTCGACGTCCTGCCAGAGGCCGCTGTTCCGGTCGCGAATACCGGGAATCCAATCCCAGCCCTCGGTGGCGATGAAGGTGGGTCCATCGATGGCCATGGCGCCGCCGTTGTTGCCGGGACCCGCCGCAACCGATTGCTCGTGGGGGATGCCGGGATGCGGGGGTGGCGAGATGCGCACGGCGATGGCGTTATCCGCGCCACGGTGGATCAGCCGGGTGACGTCGAAGCTGCCGCGCGTGAATGCGCCGTGGATCTGACCCACGCGCTCGCCGTTCATCCAGATCTCGGCGGCATAGTTGATGCCCTTGAAGGTCAGTGTCACATCACGCTCGGCCCACGCCGGTGCCGTGAACACGGTGCGGTACCAGTAGTCCTGGCGGCTAAGGCTGTCCGGGATGGCGAGGTTGTTCAAACCGAAGTCGGGGTCCGGATAGACGCCGCGGGCAATCAGCGTCGTGAGCACCGTGCCCGGCACGACCGCTTCGTACCAGTCATCTGCGGCGTACCCGACCTGTGAGAGCTGCGCGCCGTCGGCGGTGATGCCCGGCGCCGCGATCAGATGCCAGTTGCCGATCGTCGACGCGCCGTCGGCAGCGGGTGTCAGGCCCGCGTGAGCGGGCGGGGGCGTGGCCACCGGCGTGGCCGCCGGTGCGTTCGCGTGCGGTAGTGTCCAAGGGTCCTGAGGCGTCTGCAATCCGCGCCAGGCGTGCTGCTGCCAGGGCCAGCCGGAGCCGACCTTCAGAAACGTGATGAGTGCGAAATTCGGTCGGTTTACGCTTCGTGCCAGCACGTCGACCGCACTCAGCGCCGCGGGCTCGAACGTCAGCTGCGCCACGCTGCCGCCGAAGTGCGGCAATGCCGGGTCGGGCGGGCCCGCGGCGGCCGGTGCGAGTTCGACGCGAGGAGCGACCATCGAGGGGGTCGCCGGCTTCGAGCCCAGAGGCGACCCGTCGAGGTACAGGCGCCCGACCTTGCCGTCGAACGTGACGGCCACGAACTGCCAGCGCCCAGTTTGCAGCCGCCGGCCGCCGCACAACGTGCTGCCTTCAGCCAGGGACGCGCAGATCTCGCCCTCGGCAACATACAGTCCATGCCAAGCGGCGGCGCCCGGGCCGCTGCGACTGTCGCCCATGGCCGCAAGGATCACCGTGCCGGACACATCACGCACCGGGTTGATCCATCCACTCAGCGACCAGCTGCCGTTCGCGCCGACGGCATTGGCGATTGCGGGGAGCGTGCGTGAGACGCCGGTGCCGCCTTCGAGGAAGGTGTCGTTATACGGGCCCACGTTCGGGGACGCGGCGTCTGACGTGTCATCCGCGTCGGCGGCTTTCGCGAGCGTCGCAGTGCCCGCGCCCATCGCGGTGCACAGCAGAGCGACGAATATTGCGCGGGCGGCGAGTGATTGCACAGCGGAATCAGGCATCGTGAGATTCTCCCCTCTTGTCCTGGTCGTCGGCCAGCGCACCGTGAAACTCCCCGCGCTTGAACGACTCGTATGTCATCGCCGACCCGTTATGTCAGCAACGACGCGTATTTGATGTCAGCGCTGACAATCATGGCAGCCATTAAAGACAAATAAAATACTTAATCGTTGACGCGGGTCGTCGCCTGAGGTTAGCCTCTCACCCGCAACGACTTCGAGCGCAGGTTCCTAGTCGTGGGGGACACACGCGCAAAAGTGCTTCAAAAAGCACGCCAATCGCCGGTGAGCACGGCGTCCGTTTCGCGCCACTGTCATACGAAAATTATTCTCATAGGGAGTGAAAAAATCATGTCGCATCGCCGGGAAAAAAGAATTCGTCGGGCCGCGCGCCTGGCATTGATGACAGCGGTGTCTTTCGAAGCAACCTTTACGGGTCACATGGCCACCGCCGCAGACGCGCCGCAGGAAGCGCAGCAAACCGCCGGCTCGGATGATCTCGCCGAGGTCGTCGTCACCGGCTATCGCAAGTCGCTGCAGACGGCGCTCGACTCGAAGTTCAATTCCGATCTGCCCATCGAATCGGTTGCCCCCGAGGACATCGGCAAGATGCCGGATCAGAACGTCGCCGAGTCGCTGCAGCGTCTGCCCGGCGTGCAGATCGACCGCTCCGGCGCGAACGGCCAAGGCTCTTCGGTGCTGATCGACGGTCTGCGCCAGAACCTCACCACACTCAACGGCGACATTTTCCTGACCGGCAAGGAGTTCTACGTATCCGGCGAGGCCTCCGGCGGCGGCGCCGGTGGCAATGCGCAGTACGGCTCGCTGGAGAGCATTCCCAGCCAGCTCGTGAGCGGCATCGACGTCATCAAGAATCCCAATGCCGCGATCACGGAAGGCGGCTTGGGCGGCACCATCAACTTGAAGACGGCGGACCCCCTGTCCGCACCCGATGGCCTGTCGCTGGGCGGCATCGTGCGCGAAGCCAAAGCGCAGCGTACCGACGACGCCACGCCCGACGCCACCCTCGTCGGGTCGTATAAACTGAACGACCGGGTGGCCTTCAACGCGAGCGTCACTATCGATGATGAGAAGACGCACACTGAGGAGTACCAGGATGCGAATCGCAATCAGTGGCTCATCACCAATTCCGCCACCGGACCTTACACAGGCCCCTTGTCCCCGGCTGGACTGAGCACGCTGCCCAAGTACTACATCGAACCGCAGCTCGGCTACTTCACCGATGTCGAGGACGAGAGCAAGAAGAAGGGCGCGTCCTTCGGCGTCGCCGCGAAGCTCACCGATGCCGTCACCACGCGACTCAACTGGTTCTACTCGCGCGAGGATGAGGATACCTACAACTACTCCGACAAGGTTTGGTTCAACGGCCAGGGCAGCGCACCGGGTACGCTGCTTCCCGGAATCGATCCGACCCAGCCCTATTCCATCGACGGCAATGGTGTGGTGCAGAGCGGCGTGTTCAACGCCAACGGCGCGGAGACCCAGACGCTGTATCAAGACAACATCTCCCAGGCGAACAATTATCAGTGGGTCACTGAGTTCAACGACGGCGGCCCGCTGCGCGGCGTGCTCGATGCCGCCTACTCGCACGCCACGTCGAATCTGCAGGCCGCGGCGGCCGACGTCGAACATGGTCTGTACGACACGAGCGCGGGCGTCGCCACCTCGCCGACCGCGCCCGGCTGCAACAACGGCAGCTCGACCTGCACGACCGGCAACCATGGGTACGAATTCAGCTATGCGAATGGCGGCACGTCCGGCCTGCCGTCGGTCAGCTATCTGGCGCCGTATTCCGACATCGTCAACAACCCCAACTACACAACGTTCAAATCGAACTGGGCGTGGGCAAACCTTACCGATCAGAAGGACTATTCGGTGAAGGGCGAACTGAAGTGGGATCCGAGCTTCATCACCGACGTAAAGTCGACGATCACGGCCGGCCTGCGGTACGCCGGGCGCGACGTCGATCAGACTTTCGGCCGTTATCTCATCAACGGCACGCTCGCGGACGGCCAAGTAGCCGGCAACGTGGGCGGCGGCGCCGTTGCGGGTCCCTATCTGTATTATCAGGATCCGGGCTACGGTACGCCGAACATTCCGTATTCGACCGCCGTCTCGAATCCCGCCCTCGCGTCCACCGTCTCGAACTTTGCGGTGGGCAACATCATCGTCAAGAACCCGACCACCGGGGGTCTCAACAATCCGTCCACCTATTTGAACCAGGTGTGGGCGGGCGCCGGCGTGCCGAACAACACCGAACGCTTCTTCGTTGATGACCTGAGCTCGTTCAGCGTTCGCGAACGTACCACGGCACCATATCTGATGATGGACTTGGGATCGCCCAGCAGCCGCTTCCATGCCAACTTCGGCGTACGCTTGGTGAACACGTCGCTGGTCATCGACAATGGCCAGGCGGCCCAGGTGCCCACCTACTACGGCACGGCGTCCTGGAACGGCGTGTATTCGAATGTCGTTCCGGTCCGCACCAACCGCAGCTACACGGACGTGTTGCCATCCTTCAACCTCGTATTGGATGTCACCGACACTCAAAAGGTGCGTTTCGGGGCGGCGCGCGTGGTGGCACCGCAGGACCTGTTCTCCCTGGGTCTCGGCAATTCGTACAACTTCACGCGCGGCGCCAACGTACCGGGCACCAATATCGCGCGCTTCCAGTTCGCGGGCGGCTCCTCCGGCAACCCCGAACTCGATCCGTACCGCGCATCGCAATTCGTCATGTCGTACGAGAATTATTTCGCACCGGGCGCGGTGGCTGCCGTGTCGACCTTCTACAAACAGGTCGACAATTTCGTCGAGACTGAAAACATTCCGACCAAGGTCAACGATGATTTCGGCGGCACCACCGCGGATGTGAGCGAACCGGTGAACGCCGGCAATGGGCGAATATACGGCCTGGAGTTGAGCGGTCAATACGCTTTCGGCGCCGTCGTCGACTGGCTGCAGGGTTTCGGGATTGCGACGAACTACACGTACTCGCAATCCCAGTCAGATCAGCTGACGAGCTTCTCGAGCCGTGGACCGATCCCCGGCGTGTCGCGGGACGCACTCACCGCCACGCTGTACTATGAACGCCATGGGTTCTCGATCCGCGGTTCTTACTCCTACCGCGACAAGGCGATCAATGATTCCGCGGTCGGTTCGACGTTTGCCTTCCCCGATCAAAATGGGGTGACGAAGATTTACCAGGTGTTCTCGGCACCCTACGGGCAGCTCGACATGCAGGCGGGCTACGACTTCAACACCCACTTCGGCGTGATTTTCTCCGCGCAGAACGTCACCAATGCGTCTCAGCATACCTATCTGCAGTGGGCCAATGAGCCGTTCACATACGATAATTGGGGCACCCGTTACTTCTTCGGTGTGAAGGGAAAGCTGTGATCGGCTGACACCTGTGGACACGGAGCAGATCAAACGGATTGCGATCGTCGGTGGCGGCACGGCCGGATGGATGGCCGCGAGCATTCTTGCTCGTGCCCTTCCCGGATCCGGCTGTGTCATCACGGTCATCGAATCTCCCGACATCGGCACGGTGGGTGTCGGCGAGGCGACGATTCCGCCGATGATCGATCTGCTGCGTTTCTTGAAAATCAACGAGGCGGACTTCGTCCGTCACACTCAGGCGACCTACAAGCTCGGCATTAAATTCACCGATTGGGCTGGAAAGGGGCGCTCGTACTGGCACCCGTTCGGCACGTTCGGCGCGCCGCTCAACCTGCGGCCGTTTCATCATACGTGGCACCGTGCCTACGACGAGGGGCTGGCGCCGCGCTTCAACGACTTCAGCCTGTGCGCGACACTGGGAGATGCTGGCACATTCCGTTTTCCGGATCCGGCGGCGCCGGACCCGATCCCCGGTCTGCGCTACGCACTGCACTTCGATGCGGGACTGGTGGCGCAGTACCTGCGTCTGTACGCCGAGAAACTGGGCGTCACGCGGTTGGAACGAACCGTGAGCACCGCCACGGTGGCGGCCTCCGGAGCGATCGATGAGCTGATTTTCGCCGATGCGAGCCGTCTGCAGGCTGACCTCTACCTCGATTGCAGCGGTTTTCGCGGCGTGCTGATCGAACAGGTTCTGCAAGCGGGATATTTGGATTGGAGCGACTTGCTGCCGTGTGACCGAGCTGTCGCGGTGCCGACAGAAATGACCTCTGCCCGACCGCCTTTCACGGAGGCCAGCGCGCGCAATGCGGGCTGGCGGTGGCGCATCCCCCTGCAACACCGCGCGGGCAATGGTTATTTTTATTCGAGCGCGCACGTCACCGACACGCACGCCCTCGACGATTTGTTGGCCCAGGTTGAAACCAAGACGCTCGCCGAGCCGCGTTTCCTGCGCTTCGTCACGGGGCGACGGCGGGTTTTCTGGAAGCACAACTGCGTCGCGCTCGGGCTCGCGTCGGGGTTCTTGGAACCGCTCGAATCGACCAGCATTCATCTGGTGATGAGCGGAGTCTACAAGCTGCTCGAACATTTTCCGACGCGGCGGTTCGCGCAATCGAACATCGATTCATACAACCAGGAATTGATCGGCGAGATGGAGGGTATTCGCGATTTTATCGTGCTGCATTACTGCCTCACGCCGCGCGCCGATACACCGCTCTGGGCGCATTGCCGGTCGATGCCGCTGCCTGACAGCTTGCGGCAGCGGATTGAGCTGTATCGGCAGACCGGCCGGATTCGGCCGAAGTCGGGCGAGTTGTTTTCCGACTTGAGCTGGTTCTACATCTTCGAGGGTATGGGTGTGCGTCCCGAACGTCATGATCCGCTGATGGACGTGGTGCCGATGCAGTCATTGCGCGATGCGCTGTCGACGCTGGCCCAGGCCACGGCGAACGCGGCGCGCGGTGCGCCGCCGCACGATAGTTTCTTTGCCAAGCGGACGAACTCGTAGTGACTTTGAAGCCACGGCTGCTCGGCGGCGTCGAATTGGGCGGCACGAAGTGCGTGTGCGTGATCGGCATGGGTCCGGACGACGTCCGGATGCGGCGCCAGATCCCCACGGGCACGTCGCCCAATTCCACGCTGCGCTGTATCGCGGAGGCGCTGCAGGAGGGCATCGCGCAGCATGGTCCGATCGCCGCGCTTGGCATCGCCTCCTTCGGGCCGATCGATTTGTCGCCAAGCTCCAGCACGTATGGGCATATCCGCAAGACCGCCAAGCCGCACTGGAGCAACGTGCCGGTGGCGCTGCCGCTGGCGCGCGAGTTCGGGGTGCCAACCGGCTTCGATACCGACGTGAGCGCCGCTGCGCTCGCGGAGGGTCGCTGGGGCGCTGCGCGTGGTCTTCAGGATTTCGCCTACGTCACCATCGGCACGGGGGTGGGCGTGGGGCTGGTGGTGGCCGGCCGGCCGGCCACGGGTTTCAATCACTCGGAGCTCGGGCATATCCGGATCGCGCGATGCGCCGGCGATTCGTTCGCCGGAGCCTGCGTGTTTCACGGCGATTGCGTCGAGGGCCTGGCCTCCGGACATGCGATCGCAGCACGCGCCGGCCGGCCCGCAGCAGACCTGAGCATTGATGATCCGGCATGGGAATTCGTTGCCCACGCAATTGCGCAGCTGCTGCATACTATGGTCTTGAGCACCGCCCCGCGCCGCATTCTCATCGGCGGTGGCGTGACCGAGGCAAGGCCGGAACTGCTGCCCCGCATCCGGGAGTTACTGGTTGAAAGTTTGAACGGGTACATTGATCTGGCATTTCTGACGGGCGGTCTCGAGAACTACGTCACCGCGCCCGGACTGGGCTCCATGGCCGGACCCTTAGGTGCTCTCGCGCTGGCCGCGAATGCGCTTTGACCTGGCGGGCAGCAATCTTACGCGGGCTGGCGATCACAACCAGCGCGTGACCCTGCATGCGGTGCGCGTCGCGGGTCCCGTGACCCGTGTCGAACTCGCAGCGCGCACGGGCCTTACTCCGCCGGCGATTGCCAACATCACCAATCGGCTGTTGAAGGACCGGTTCATCATGAAGGCCGGACAGATCAAGGGCGCGCGCGGCCAGCCTGCCACGAAATTCGTCATCAATCCCGACAGCTGCTTCTCTATCGGCCTCAACGTCGACCGCGATCATGTCACCTTGGTCGTTCTGGACTTTGTCGGCCAGATCCGCGCGCGCGCGTCGCGCGAGGTCCGTTTCGCCAAGCCCAAGGCCGTGAAGAAATTCTTCGAAACTTCGGTCGACAGGCTCCTGGCCCAGGCCGGCATCGAACGCGAGCGGCTGGTCGGTGTCGGCGTGGCGTTTCCAGATGACATTGCGCGAGCGCACCTGCCGGACCAGCCGGCCGATTATTCGGCCTGGGCGGCGGTGCGCGTCGATGATCTGCTGCGCGACGTGCTCGGCATACCGATCTACATCGAGAACGATGCGGCGGCGGCGGCCATCGGTGAAATGCAGTTTGGGCTGGGGCAACGCTTCCGGAGTTTCTTCTACGTGCTCATCACCGCGGCGCTTGGCGGCGGCATGGTCGTGGAGGGCAACTACTTTCGCGGCGCCAACGGTCGCAGCGGCGAAATCGGACTGCTGCGGACGGGACATCACGGGGAGACGGGGCCGCAGTTGCAGAGCATCGTTTCCCTGTCGGGCCTTTACGCCCGGCTCGAGGCCGCCGGATTTGAGGTTGACGCGCCATCGCGTCTGGCGCGGCTCGCGGCCGACGCGCAGAGCGTCGTCCATGCCTGGATCGATGAGTGCACCGAGGCGCTCGCCACGGCGTTCATCTCGGTCAACTGCTTGATCGACCCGGAAGCCATCCTGATCGGCGGTCGCCTGCCCACCGACCTCATCGATCGGCTGGCCGCGTCGCTCAATGCGCGCATGGCGCGCTTGGCCGAACTGATACCGGCTGTAGCGCCCGTGGCGCGTGCGCAAACCTCGGACGACGCGCCCGCCGTCGGAGCCGCCATCCTGCCGTTCAGCAACCAGTTGTTGCCGACCCGATCCGCGCTGCTGAAGCCGACCTAACGCGGCCGCCCCGGCCGGGCTGTGGAATTGCGCAGGATGAGTTCATGTGACAACACATGGCGCGGGGTCGGCTGGGGCCAGCCGTGGCGGCGCGGCTCGTGGCGGATGATGAGGTCGGCGGCGGTGCGTGCCATCTCGGCCACGGGCTGGCGTACCGTGGTCAATTCTGGCCAGATCATGCTTGCCATCGGCGAATCATCGAAGCCCGTCACCGACAGTTGCGCCGGCAGGCGCAGCCCCAACTTGCGTGCCACCGAGATCGCCGCGGCCGCCATGTCGTCATTGCTGGCAAAAATAGCTGTCGGCGGCGGGGTCGAACGCAGGATTCGTTCGGCGCACAGCAGGCCCTCGGAAAAATTGAAATTGCCCGTATGCACCAGACTCTTGTCCACCGCCACTCTGTGCGCCCGCATTTGATCCGCAAAACCGCGATAGCGCCATTCGGTGGCACCATGATCGCGCCGCCCGAGCATGAACCCGATGCGCCGGTGACCGAGGCTCAACAAGTGCGCGGTCACCTGGCGCGCGGCCGAGTATTCGTCGATGGCGACGGACGGCGATGTGTCGCTCTTGATTTTGGGTGCGATCCGCACCGCGGGGGTGGCGGTATCGGCGAGTTTACCGAGCACGGTCGGATGGTCGCACAACGGGGGCAGCAGGATCACTCCCTCCATCCGTAGTTGTCCGAGTAGCATATCGATCTGGCGGTCGAGCTGGGAACTCGACACGTCCAACGGTTCGACCATGAGGTGCATATCGGCGTCGCGGCACCGTGCGATGGCACCGCTCTGGAATTCGTTCTGATAAGCGCCCGGCTGATCGCACAACAGACCGATAAGAAAAGAGCGATTGCCGGCCAAGCCGCGGGCATTTAAGTTGGGCCGATACTTGAGGGTCTCAATGGCCTCGAGAACGCGCTTGCGCGTGGCGAAACTGACGCGCGGCTCATTGTTGATGACCCGGGAGATGGTCTTCGCCGACACGCCGGCGAGGTCAGCAACGTCTTGAATGGTGGCTGCGGGCTGCGGCGTCGTCATGGGCCTAAGGCGGGGGCCGGGACAACGCGGCAACAACCGATCCTGGGCACTCAGCCGACGCCGCCGACGCGGCAGCCGCTGCCGGGACCAGTCTGATTGCCGACAGAGTCACCTGAAATGCGCCCCCGGTCTCCATCGACATCGGCACCGCCACGGATCCGAGGTCGGCGTCCTCGGCGAAACAGTGCAACGGAATCGACAAAGTCCGCCATGTTCCGGGTGCCACACGCAACGCGTTGGTGATGTCGAGCAGATGGTCCCGCGAAGCCCCTTTGCAAATCGGCTCATCGCATCCCAACCCCAAAGTCACCGTGGCCGCTGGCGCCCGCTCCATCCGGTAGCGAAGACTCAAGCGCGCACCTTGGGCGGCGGCCGATCGCAGATCGACCGCACGTCCGGTGATGCGCAGCTTACCCAACCTTGCGCCGGTCCAGTCCGCTCGCAGGCCGCCCGCGGTAATACTCACCCCGAGTGCTCCGGCGGGGCTCGACTGGCGTGGCAGCGTAACGTGCACCTCCGCATCGTCGTCCGCGACGAACAAGGACCACGGGGCCGTCACGTGACCGGCATAGAACAGGCTGCCGCGCGGCGCATCGAAATAGGCCGGTATCCTTGGCTCCTCCGGCAGTGCCTTGGTCACCATGGCGGTACGGTAGTCAAGTCCGAAGCCATTCGCGAACAACGCGTCGCCGGCCTTGCCGGCGGCATCGAAGGCGACGGGCATGGCGGTTGCAGGCCAGGAAAACGGCAGACGCCCGACGAAGTCGAACGGCACGGAGCCATCGGCGGCCTTGAACAACACGTCCGCAATCCCGGCTCCTTCGCCGCCCGGCAGCCACGCGGCGACGAATGCATCGGAGGCGTTGAGCTCGCGATTGACCCACAACGGTCTGCCTGAAATGAACACGCTGACCGTCGGAATGCCCGCGGCGCGCAGGCGACGCAGGATTTCGAGATTGGTTGCGTCACCGGGGGAGAACTCCAGGGTCTCCCGATCGCCTTGGAATTCCGCGTACGGTCCCTCTCCGAATACGACCACCGCCACGTCCGGCTTCACGGTGAAATCCCCCGCCTCACTCAGAGCGGCCGTGCCGCCCGCTCGCGTGACCGCCGCGGCGATGCCGGCGTAAATCGACGTGGCGCCGGGGAAGTCCGCATTGGAATTGTGAATGGCCTGCCAGTCGATGGACCAGCCGCCGCTCTGCACTCCGATGTCGTCCGCCGCTTTGCCCGCGACCAACACCCGTGCGTGCGGGTCGAGCGGCAGCGTCGCATGTTCGTTCTTGAGCAGCACCAGCGATTCGCGCACCGCCTCACGTGCAATGGCGCGATGCGCGGCATCGCCCAGCACCGCGAGGCGCGCGGCGTCACGAACGGGGTCGCCCTGAGTTGGGGGTGCGGTTCTGGAAAACAGGCCGGCGGCGGCCTTGACCCGCAGAATGCGCCGCACCGCATCGTCGATCCGCGCCTGCGGAATTTCGCCCGAGCGCACTTCGGCGAGTAAATTCTCGACCATCTGCCGCCAGCTGTCCGGCGCCATCACCATGTCGACGCCGGCGAGAATCGCGGCCGGACAGCGGTATTTCGTACATCCGGGCACTTGTTCCTGCGCATTCCAGTCGCCCACCACGAATCCGTCGAAGCCAATGCGACCCTTCAGGATGTCCGTGAGCAAGGCGTGGCTCGCATGCATCTTGACGCCCTGCCAGCTGTTGTAAGACGCCATCACGATCATCGCGCCCGCATCGATGGCTGGAGCGTAGCCCGCCGCATGCACGTGCGCGAGCTCCGCTTCTGTCGCCTGCGTGTCGCCCTGGTCGCGGCCAAAGCGGGTGCCGCCGTCGCCAAGAAAATGTTTGATCGTGGCGAGCGTGTGTGTCGGCCCCAAGAAATCCCCCGTGCCGGGTGCACCCTGCAGGCCGATGACCATTTCCGGTGCGTAGCGCGCGACCAGGAGCGGATTTTCCGAGTAGCTCTCGTAGGAACGTCCCCAGCGTGGGTCGCGCACCACCGCGACCGTCGGTGCGAAGGTCCAATCGATTCCGGTCGCCGCCACTTCCTCGGCGGTGGCCGCGCCGATCCGGCGGATCAGGCCCGCGTCGTGGGTCGCGCCCAGGCCGACGTTGTGGGGGAAAATCGTGGCACCGATGACTTTCCCGTGGCCATGCACGGCGTCGATGCCGAACAGCAGGGGAATGGGCGGATGCGCACCGCCCGTATCGGCCAGCGCCGCCGCGTGGAAGGCCCTCGTCAGATTGAGCCAGGCCTGCGCCGTGCTGCGCAGGTCGTTGTCCGGCGCGGCGTTACCGCCTGCCAGAATGGAGCCGAGCTTGTAGCGCTGGAGGTCGGCGGGCGTGATGAACGCGATGTCCGCCTGCACCATTTGCGCCACCTTTTCTTCGAGACTCATCTGCGAGAGGAGCCGCTCGACGAACTGGTCCATTGCGGGTGTGCGCGTAAACCCTGGAACGCTGGTGGGCCACAGCGCTGGGTGGACGGTTTGCGTGGCACGGGCACCCGGGGTGGCGGTGCCCAGCATGCTAGCGATACAGAGCGCGATCAGAATGAAACGGCGGAAGCGGTGCATGAATTATGTCACGGGTAGTTGAACGTAGCCTTCGATGGTACTCGACTTGCAGCGGCATGACATCGCTGTCACAAGGTAAATCATGGCACAATGCGCGATGACCATCACCCAGGGAGCGCGCGGCGGTAGAGCCGCGGCGATGATGAACGGCCGGATACTATCGTGGTCATTGAGTTCGGCGCTTGCGGGTTTTCTGTTTGGATTCGACACCGTCGTGATTTCTGGCGCGGAGCAGACGATCCAGAAGCTCTGGAACCTGAGTCCCGGATGGCAGGGGCTTGCGGTGGCCTCGGCGCTGTACGGGACAGTGCTCGGCGCTTTGTTCGGCGGTTGGCCGACGGACCGGTTTGGCCGCAAGACCACGTTGTTGCTGATCGGCGTGCTGTATTGCTTTGGCGCGATCGGTTCCGCCCTTGCCACGCAGGCCAGTATGTTCATCCTCGCGCGCGTCATCGGCGGAGTGGGCATCGGTGTGTCGACCATTGCCGCGCCGCTGTACATCGCCGAAATCGCACCGCCCGAGCATCGCGGTCGCCTGACCGGTCTTTTTCAGTTCAACATCGTCCTCGGGATCCTGATCGCCTACCTGTCGAACGCGCTTTTGTCCGGCGTCGGTGTCCATGCCTGGCGCTGGATGCTGGGGGTCGCGGCAATCCCGTCGCTGCTGTACGTAGCGCTGTGCATTGCACTGCCCGAAAGCCCGCGTTGGCTTATCGTCGCCCGGCGTGACGTGGCCGCCGGAATCGAGGTGCTTCGGCTCATCCGGCCGGAGTCATCCGAGGCGCAAATCGAGGCCGAGGCGGCCGCGATCGGCTTTGCCGCGGGCCGGGATACCGCGCGCACCGCCTTTTGGAGCGTACGGCTGCGCCGGCCGATTCTGCTGGCGGTCGCGATCGCCTTCTTCAATCAAATGTCCGGCATCAATGCCATCCTGTATTTTTCGCCGCGCATCTTCGCGCTCACCGGGCTTGCCGCGAAAGCGGCCCTGCTGCAATCGGTGGGCATCGGCGTGACCAACCTCATCTTCACCTACGCGGGTCTGCGGCTGATCGACCACCTCGGCCGGCGTACGCTGCTGCTCATCGGGTCGTTCGGTTACATTGCGTCCCTGGGGATTGCATCGCTGGCCTTCCACACGAATCACTACGAGTGGGTGCCCGCATGTATTTTCGCCTTCATTGCGGCGCATGCCATTGGTCAGGGGGCGGTCATCTGGGTGTACATCGCCGAAATATTCCCGGATCGACAGCGTGCCGAAGGGCAAACGCTCGGCAGCTTCGTGCACTGGAGCTTCGCCGCCTTGTTGACCACGTTTTTTCCGACACTGGTCACGGTCTTCCCGCCGGCCGAGGTGTTCATGTTCTTCACTTGCATGATGCTGCTGCAGCTCCTCTGGGTCGTCACCTGCGTGGTGGAAACCAAACAAGCATCTCTCGAACAGATTCAAGCGGGCTTCGGCCGCTGAAAGGACCGCCATGCAACCGACCGCCCGTCATGCTGACATTGCTGCTACGCCGCTGCGCTTCTCGCGCGACCTCCAGGCGTTCGTGTTCTCCTTGTTCTTCGTCTTCGGCGGCATCACGAGCCTGAACGACGTCATCATTCCCAAGCTGAAGGCGCTCTTCACGCTCAGCAACGGCGAAGCGATGCTGGTGCAATCCGCCTTCTTCGGCGCCTATTTTTTATTATCGATACCGGCTGCCGCGCTGGTGCGCAGAATCGGTTACATGCAATCGGCGGCGGTCGGGCTCCTCACGATGACCGCCGGATGCCTGCTGTTCGTGCCTGCCTCCGAGCGCGGCCTGTTCCCGCTGTTCCTGATGGCGCTGTTCGTCCTGGCCGGTGGTATCACGACTGTACAGGTGGTGGCCAACCCGCTGATCTCAATGCTGGGGCCACCCGTCACGGCCAGCAGTCGTCTGACCTTCGCGCAGGCCTTCAATTCCGTCGGAACCACCGTGTTTCCGTACGTCGGTTCGACTTTGATCTTGGGATCGCTCGCGACACTCGATCCGGCAACGCTGTCCGGAGCGGCTCTGAATACATTTCGCAGCATCGAGACGAGGGTGATCGTCCATGCCTACCTCGGGCTGGCGGTGGCCCTGGCCGCGCTCGCGCTCGTCGTCTGGGTGCGTCGCAAGGGTCTGGTCGAGCCTCCTGCCACGACGACGCCGATCTTGGCCGCCTTTAATCTGCTGGGGCGGCCGCGGTTCGCCTTCGGCGCAGCGTGCATATTTCTGTATGTCGGTGCCGAGGTGGCGATCGGCTCCTCGATCGTGATCTATCTGATGCAGGATTCCGAGCTCGCCCTGTCAGCGATCGATGCCGGCAAATACTACGTGCCCCTCTACTGGGGGGGCGCCATGGTGGGGCGCTTTATCGGCGGATTCGTGCTGCGCGCTTTCACACCCGGCAAGGTGCTCGCGTGCGCGGCTGCCGCGGCCATTGCGCTGCTCCTCGCATCTGCAACCGGCACCGGCGCCGTTGCCGCCTGGTCGCTGCTGGGGGTGGGATTGTTCAACAGCATCATGTTCCCGACGATCTTTTCGCTGGCCTCGGAGGGACTCGGTGCGCGAAGTGCCGAAGGTTCCGGGGTCATGTGCGTGGCCATCGTCGGCGGCGCCATCGTCCCGCCGCTCACCGGCCACGCGGCCGATTTGTGGGGATGGAAGATGGCTTTGTTGCTGCCAGCGGCGTGCTATGGCTGCATCCTCAGCTACGGATGGTATGCGCGGCACCGCGCCTCGGCCGTTTGATGATGGCAACCGAAGTGTGGGCGCACGCCTACTAAGGCTCAGGGATCGCAGCCGATCCTGAGGTCCTAAGCCGGCCACTAAACCTGTATCATCAAGGGCCCAGGCGCCGTTCCTTCGAAGGCGCCGTCAGCCCCTAGAAACACAAGGAGTTTCAATGGCCACAGCCCCTGCACCCTCAACATCGATCACCCTGCCGACGCTTCCCTGGGCCGACAATGCGCTGGATCCGGTGATCTCTGCAAAGACCATCAGCTTCCATTACGGTAAGCATCACAAGACGTATGTCGACAATGTCAACAAATTGATCGCCGGTACCGAACTCGCCGATCTGCCTCTTGAAAAGATCGTGACCGCGACGGCGGGCAAGTCGGACAAGGTCGGAATCTTCAACAATGCGGCCCAAGTCTGGAACCATACCTTCTATTGGCACAGCCTGAGTCCCAAGGGGGGCGGCGAGCCACCCGCCGTGCTCAAGCAGAAGATCGACGCCGCTTTCGATGGGGTCGAGGCACTCAAGAAAGAGTTGTCGGCCGCCGAGGTGGCGCAGTTCGGCAGCGGCTGGGCGTGGTTGGTCCTTGACGGCGACAAGCTGAAAATCGTCAAGACGGGCAACGCCGAGACGCCGATCACCAGCGGCTTGAAGCCGCTCATCACCATCGACGTTTGGGAGCATGCGTACTATCTCGACTATCAGAACAAGCGCGTCGACTATGTCAACGCCGTGCTGGACAAGCTCATCAACTGGGAGTTCGCGGCCGCAAATCTGGCGTAAGCCGATAGGCGGGTAAGCGGTCGAGCAGGTTTGGGCCCGCGCCGTGCGCGGGCTCGCTCCTGATCTCTTGTCGGATTTTGAAGTCGACCGTTCGCGGTGTATGCCTACAGATGAGCGCCGAGCCTTCGCTTACCCTGTTCCTCGTCAACCATTTTTAGGGTCAGGAACATGAAATCAACGAATAAAATAGTGGCAGGATTCGCCACGCTGTCACTGTCTTTGTCGTTTGCTTGCGCCAATGCGGCCGGCAGCTTCAGCGACACCGTTTCTCTTTTCAAGAATGCGGGGCAGAGCGGGGGATTTTTCGGCAAGAGCTACGCCTATGCCGTTTTCCCGAACATCGGTGAGGGCGCCTTCGTCGTCGGCGGAGGCTACGGCAAGGGTCATGTCTACGTCCACGACAAGTGGGTCGGCGACGTCAGCCTGACCGAAGTCAGTGTCGGTTTCCAGGCAGGCGGAAAAGCGTTCAGCCAAATCGTGTTTTTCAAGGACAAGCGTGCTCTCGATGAATTCGAGTCAGGTTCATTCGAGTTCGGCGCCGATGCCAGCGTGGTCGCGATCACCGCCGGTGCGAATGCCAGCACAGGCACCAGCGGCTCCGAGGCCGGTGCGTCCGGTGGAATGAAGGACGCCGTGCTGCGTGGCGAGTTCTACAAGGGCATGGCTGTGTTCACCATCCCCAAGGGCGGACTGATGGGTTCCGCTTCCGTTGCGGGTGAGAAATTCAAGTACACACCGCGACAGAACTCATGACGTAATCAATCCGCCGTGGCGGGCGTCTGCTGCATGGGACGCCTGGCATGGGGCGGGGGGCGCCCGAGTAAGGGCGCCCGGCTCTTTTTTTCCGCCACCTCCTCCTCGCATGACGTCAGCGTGTAAAGTGTCGCCGACATGAAGCGTCGATGAGAGGAGATATGCGATGACGATTTCCATTTACGAGCTGTCCATTCCGGTCCTCGGCCGGGGGTTGACCAATCTGTCTGCCATTCTCGACAAGGCGGCGGCGCATGCGGCGGCGAGAAAATATGACTCGAGCGTGCTGGCGCAGCTGCGCCTGTATCCGGATATGCATCCGCTGTCGCGCCAGGTGCAAATCGCCTGCGACACCGCCAAAGGCGCGGCGGGGCGCCTGGCCGAGATCGACATTCCCAGGCACGAAGACACGGAGACCACTTTGGACGAGCTGCGTCAGCGCATCGCCAAGACGCTCGACTACCTCAAGACGGTGAAAGCCGACCAAGTCAACGCGCGGGCCGACCGCCCCATCGAAATCAAAATGCCTAATGGCGCGTGGAAATTTACTGCGTTAAGTTATCTGACCGATTTCGTGCTGCCCAATTTTTATTTCCACGAGAGCATGGTGTATGCGCTCTTGCGCATGAGCGGCGTGGAGATCGGCAAGACTGATTTCCTGGGTGCGATCCAATAGCGCCTTTCAGGCGAGCAGTTCGATCAACAGCTCGATGCGGGTGAACAGATTCTCCTCGGTGCGCGCATCGTGGTTGAAGCGCAGCTTCAGTGGGCCGTCCAGCCGATAGTCCTTGGGCTTGCCCTGAATGAGTTTCATGACCCGCTTGGCGTCGATCTTGTTCTGTTCCTCGAAGATGATGTAACCGCCGGTCGCGCCCGCGTCGATCTTGCGGATGCCGAGCTCGGCAGCCCGCAACTTGATCTGCGCAGTCCTGAACAGCGATCCAGCATATTGCGGCAATGGGCCGAAACGGTCGATCATCTCCGCTTTGAGTTCGTCAAGCTCCTCGCGGCTCGGTGTGCTCGCGATCCGTTTGTAGAGCATGAGGCGCAGGTGAACATCAGGGACATAGTCCTCGGGAATCAGTGAAGGCAGATGCAGCTCCACCTCGACGCCGGAGTCCATCGGCCGGTCGAGATCCGCCTGCTTGCCGCTCTTCAGAGCGGCCACCGCCCTTTCAAGAAGTTCCATGTACAGGTTGTAGCCGATTTCCTGGATCTGGCCGCTTTGCTCGTCGCCCAGCAGTTCGCCCGCGCCGCGAATCTCGAGGTCATGGGTGGCGAGGGTGAATCCGGCGCCGAGTTCCTCGAGCGACTCGAGCGCCTCGAGTCGCTTGACCGCATCGGCGGTCATCGCCTTGCGCGGCGGGGTGATGAGATAGGCATAGGCTCGATGATGGGACCGGCCGACGCGCCCGCGCAGCTGGTGGATCTGCGCGAGGCCAAACCGGTCGGCGCGATCGATGATGATGGTGTTGGCCGTCGGCACGTCGATGCCGCTTTCGATGATGGTGGTGCAGACCAGCACGTTGAACCGGCGATGATAGAAATCGAGCATGAGCTGTTCCAGATCCCGCTCGCGCATCTGGCCATGCCCGACGGCGACGTTCGCTTCCGGGACGAGTTCGCGAATGGCCTGGGCCGTCTTCTCGATGGTCTCGATGGTGTTGTGCACGAAATAAATCTGCCCGCCGCGGCGGATCTCGCGCATGGCGGCCTCGCGGATGACGGTTTCATTCCACTCGAGGACGAAGGTCTTGACGGCGAGCCGTTCGGCCGGCGGCGTGGTGATGAGCGACAAATCGCGCAGTCCGCCCATCGCCATGTTGAGCGTCCGCGGGATCGGTGTCGCGGTGAGCGTCAGCACGTCGACCTCGGCCCGCAGCGCCTTCAATTTCTCCTTGTCACGAACACCGAAGCGATGCTCCTCGTCGATCACCACGAGCCCGAGATCCTTGAAGCGGATCTTCCCCTGTAGCAACCGCTGAGTGGCGATGACGATGTCCACCGCACCGGACGCCACGCCGGTGAGCACGGCATCCGCTTCGCGGGTGGTGCGAAACCGCGACAGACTTTCGACGCGCACCGGCCAGTCGGCGAAACGATCGGCAAAGGTGGTGAAATGCTGCTGGGCGAGCAGCGTCGTCGGCACCAGCACCGCCACCTGTTTGCCCGCCTGCACGGCGACGAAGGCGGCGCGCAACGCAACCTCGGTCTTGCCGAAACCGACATCTCCGCAAATGACCCGGTCCATGGGTTTGCCCGAACCCAGATCGCCCAGAACCTGCTCGATGGCGGTCGCCTGGTCGGCGGTCTCCTCGAAGCGGAAACCGGCCTGGAAGGCACGGTAATCGGCTTCGCCGGCGGCCATGCGCGTTCCCTCCCGGGCGGCCCGGCGCGAATACAGGTCCAAGAGTTCAGCGGCCACGTCGCGGATGCGTTGAGCCGCCTTGCGCCGCGCCTTTTGCCACTGCTCACCGCCCAGCTTGTGCAGCGGCGCCGTCTCAGCCGGCGCACCGGTGTAACGGGATACCAAGTGCAATGCCTGCACCGGAACATAGAGCTTGTCGGCGTCGGCATATTCGAGCACCAAAAATTCACCGGTGTAGCCGGCGACATCCATGGTCTGCAAGCCGACATAACGGCCCACCCCATAGGACTCATGCACCACCGGCGCGCCGATGCGCAGGTCGGTCAACTCCTTGAGTATCTTTGCCGGATCCCGCTCGGCGCGTCGACGGCGGCGCTCCTGGCGCGCGCGGTCGCCGAACAACTGCGATTCGGTGAGGATCTCGAGCGGCGGAGTCTCCAGGCGTAGGCTCGATACCGCGGCTGAAACAGTAACTCCCAGCCGCTCTCGGGCGGCCATGAAGGTCGCGAAGCTGTCGTAGACTTTCGGCGCGATACCGCGGCCGCGCAGCAGTTCGAGCAGCAATTCGCGTCGCCCGGCGGATTCGGCGGCGAGCAGCACCCGCGCCGGGGAGGCGGCCAGATGGGCGGCCAATTCGGCCGCCGGCTGTTCCGCACGCGAATCGATACGCACCACCGCCGGCGCCACCGTGGCGAAGTTTTGGACATCATCCGGGTCGCCGGGTGGCCATTCGAAATGCTGCAGTTCCACCCGCGGCCAGGCGTCCAAAAGTTGGCGAAATTCGCCCGGCTGCAGATAGAGCTCGGCCGGATCGAGGATCGGCCGGTAGCGGTCGTGGCGCAATTGCTCGTGCCGCAGGACGATATCGTTGCATATGGATTCGACCGATTCGACCGCGGCTTCGATGTCGATCAGCACCGCCGTGGGCGGCAGGTATTCGAACAGATTGGAGGTTCTTTCGAAGAACAGCGGCAGGAAGAATTCGAGACCGCCCGGCGCGCTGCCGGCGCTGACATCGCGATACACGGCTTGCTCCGAGAGGTCGCCGCTGAAGCGCAGCCGATAGCGCCGTCGAAACTCGCGCACCGCGTCCGGATTGAGCGGAGTTTCACGCGCCGGCAGCAACGCGATGCGGTCGAGTTGATCGCCCGAGCGCTGGGTGTCGGGGTCGAAGCGTCGAATGGTCTCGACGTCCCGGTCGAGCAGATCGATTCGATAGGGGGTCTCCGAGCCCATCGGAAAGACGTCGAGCAGCGAGCCGCGCACCGCGAACTCGCCGTGTGCGACCACCTGCGTCACCGCGGCATAACCGGACTGTGTCAAACGGGCGCGCAGCGCATCCAGATCGAGCGCTTCGCCCACGTGCACCTTGAGCGAATGGGCGTCGATGTAGCTGCGTGGCGCAAGGCGTTGCAGCAGCGTATCGATGGCGACCAGCCAGACGCCGCTTTTGGCATGCGGCAACTCCGCCAGGGTCGCGAGCCGCGCCGACGTGATGTCGGGATGCGCGGAGAAGCTGTCGTAGGGCAGCGTTTCCAGATCGGGAAACACCCGCACCCCCAGACCCGCGCCGGCAAAGAATGCGATCTCGTCGCTCAAGGTTTCGGCATCCCTCGAGTTCTGAGTGATGATGATGAGCGGACCCCCGGCCTTGGCCGCCGCCTCCGCAATGGCGAGGGCCGGAGCGGCCCCATAGAGCTTTCCCCACTTGATTTGGGATTTTGCGGCCGAGGGTAGTCGAGGGTCGAGTAGCGGCATTGACTTCGCGGAACAAAAGTATGCCCGCCGCAAACCTCAAGGCAGGTTTGCGGTGAGCCTGGCGATTCTTTAGGCAGAGGCGGATGTTACGCGATTCAACTTGGAAATCGCAGCCGATCAGCGGGGCTCAAGACCCCCCGCCTCGAGAATCAGGAATTGGCGGCCACGGAGTGAATCACATGGTCGTATTCGAAATAGACGATGAAACCCTGATATTCCCAGCGGGAAATCGGCGGCTTGCCGACGGCCGGAATTTTGGTCACCGGATCGCCGAATTTCGCGGCCACCTGGTGCATGGTCATGCCCCGTGTCGGCGCGGCGACGTCGGGCTGTTTGACGACTATCCCTGCGTCGGTAGCGATGACTTCCGCTGCCGCGCGCGGGGCGGACACGAAGAATCCGATCAGACCTGCAACCAGAACCGCCGCTCGGCCCAAGTTTCTATGAACCATGGCACACCTCTATGGTTTAGCATATCGCATGCATACCTTACCCCGAGAAGCATATATCGGCCAACGTCAGCAATAGTTGATCGATTTAACACTTTGATTATGATGATCTTTCTCAAAGGCCTGCGAAACGTTGCGGCACGGCCGGCCGCCGTGCGGTAAGCGCCACGCATGTTCCAGCCCGTTGCCGTCTTCGTGGGTCTGCGTTACTCGCTGGCCCGGGAGCATGGTTTTTTCGTCTCTTTCATTACCTGGGTCTCACTGCTCGGCGTCGCGGTGGGCGTGGCGATACTGATCGTCGTGCTGTCGGTGATGAATGGTCTCGGCAATGAGCTGCGCGACCGGCTGCTCAGCACCTCGGCGCATGCGACCTTGAGCGCCGATGGCGCGCCGATTGCGGACTGGCAGAGCGACATCGCCAAACTCAAGGGGGCGAGCGGCCTCATCGGCGCCGCGCCGTTTCTGGACACCGATGCGATGCTCACCCACCAACCCGACATGAGCGGGGCCATCATCCGCGGCATCGACCCGCAGTTGGAACCGACGGTATCGAACATCGCCGATTCGATGCGCGAGGGCAAGCTCACCGACCTCCAGCCGGGCATGAACCGCATGATTCTCGGCCGCATGCTCGCCTATCAGCTCGAGGTGGGCGTTGGCGATACGGTGACGGTATTGACGCCCGGCGTGGGCGGCCGGGGCGCTGTCGTGCCGGTGCTGCGTCAATTCCAGGTGGTCGGCATTTTCGAGGTGGGTCTCCAGGAGAACGACAGCGTGCTCGCGCTGATCGACCTCGGCGATGCTGAAGAGCTGCGGGGCCTCGCCGGTCCCACCGGCATCCGGCTGAAATTCAATGACGTGCTCAAAGCTCCGGAACTCGCGCGCGCGGCGGCGATGCGCCTGACGCCGCGCCTCGGCGTGCGCGACTGGACGCAGGAAAACGCCGCCTACTTCCGTGCCATCCGCATCGAGAAGTCGATGATGACGCTCATCTTGATGCTGATCGTCGCGGTCGCGGTATTCAACATCGCGGCGGGACTGGTCATGGTCGTGAGCGACAAGCGGACCGATATCGCGATCCTGCGAACATTGGGATTGAGTCCTCGCGGTGTGATTGCCGTGTTCGTCACACAAGGGGTGTTGATCGGTTGGATCGGCACCGCGATCGGCGTCGCGGCCGGCGTCGCGATTGCCCTCAACGTGCCCTGGCTGGAGCAGGCGCTAGACCTGCACATCATGGATCCGGACGTGTACTACATCGCGACGATCCCGAGCGAGACCCGACCCGGCGATGTGATCGGTATTGCTCTGGCCGCCTTGATATTGACATTCGTCGCCACGATCTATCCGGCTCTGCAAGCGGCCAAGACCCAGCCCGCCGAGGCCTTGCGCTACGAATGAGGCGGTATTGGTATGAAGGCTTCCTCGGGATGCGCTACCTGCGGGCGTCGCCGCGGCGCGGCGCCGTCTCGTTGATCGCCGTGATCGCGATGCTGGGACTCGCGCTCGGCGTGGCGGTGCTGATCGTGGTCTTGTCGGTCATGAATGGCTTCGAGGAGGAGTTGCGCTCGCGAATCCTGAGCCTGACGGCCCATGCGACCATCTCCGGACTGGAAGGACGCATCGCCGACTGGCCGCCTCTGGTCGCCCGACTCGACCGCTTTCCCGGCGTGATTGCCGCCGCGCCCTACATCGAGGAGCAGGGCATGATCACTCGCGGCGATCATGCGGCGGGGATATTGCTGCGCGGGATCGTGCCGGACGAGGAGCGCAAGGTGGCCGATCTGGCGCCGCATCTGTCGTCCGGTCATCTCGCAGACCTGATTCCGGGGCGTTACCGTGTGATTCTCGGCAAGGATCTGGCCGAGGCGATCGGCGCCCGGGTAGGCGATCGGGTGGTGGTGCTCGTACCGCAGGGTGACGTCACGCCGGTCGGCGTGATGCCGCGCATGCGGGCTTTCGACGTGGTGGGCATCCTCTCTGTCGGAATGTATGAATACGACCGGCGCATCGCCTTGTTCGCGCTCGAGGACGTTGCCAAGCTGTCGCGCATGGGCGGGGACATCAGCGGCATCCGCCTGAATCTCGCCGACCTGTACGCGGCGCCGCGCGTCGTGCGGTCCGCCGCGCTCGCGCTCGGTGGCGGTTACCTGGTCGACGATTGGACCAACCAACATGCAAACTTCTTCAGATCGATCGAGATCACGAAACGCATCCTGTTCGTCATGCTGTCTGCGGTGGTCGCGGTGGCCTCGTTCAACATCGTCTCGACCATGGTCATGGTGGTCAAGAGCAAGCGTCGCGACATCGCCATCCTGCGCACCTTCGGCGCATCACCCAACAGCGTTCTCTCCATCTTCGTGGTTCAGGGCAGTTTGATCGGCACGCTCGGCATCGCGCTCGGCGTGCTATCGGGGGTGTTGCTGGCCGTCAACCTGCAATCCCTCGTGCATGGGCTCGAAGATCTCGTAGGTTTCAAATTTCTCGATGCGCGGGTGTACTTCATGAGCGATCTCCCGGCGCACGTGCGCCTCAACGATGTGCTGCAGATCTGCGCATTCGCGTTCGTGCTGGCGTGCATCTCGACACTGTATCCCGCCTGGCGCGCGGCGCGCCTGTTGCCGGTTGAATCTCTGCGCAATGACTAGGAGCGCCCATGGTCGATGAGACGAGGGTCGATGAGAATACGGTGGTCCTCGAAGGCAGCGGCCTCGTCAAGCAGTTCGTCCAAGGCGGGGTGACTCTCGACGTGCTCAAAGGGGCTTCGATCCGGGTTCGGGCGGGTGAGCGTATCGCCATCGTCGGCGCGTCAGGTTCGGGCAAGACCACGTTGCTGCAGTTGCTCGGAGGTCTGGATTTGCCGACCCAAGGGACAGTCAAGATCGCCGGGTCGGCGATGAACCAGTTGAACGACCGCGAGCGCGGACTGCTGCGCAATCGCGCCGTGGGCTTCGTCTACCAGTTCCACCACTTGCTGCCCGAATTCACCGCCTTGGAAAATGTCGCCATGCCGCTTCTGGTCAGGAGGCTCGCGCCGGCCGTTGCCAAGGAGGCGGCGGCGGCCCTCCTGACGCGGGTGGGTCTTGCCGGCCGGCTTGGGCACCGCCCGTCGCAGTTATCCGGCGGTGAACGGCAGCGTGCGGCGGTGGCGCGGGCGCTGGTGACCCAGCCGCAGCTCGTGCTCGCGGACGAACCCACCGGCAACCTCGATGGCGTCAATGCCGGACATGTTTTCGAATTGATGTTGGAGCTCAATCGTGAGCTCAAGACCAGTCTGGTCATCGTCACCCACGATGAACGACTGGCCGCACGGTTGGACCGCACCCTCACGCTGGTCGACGGATCGCTAGTCGAACGCAGCCTTGGCGGTGGTCGCGCGCAAACGTCGGCGGCGCAATAGATAGATCACGCGTGCACGCCATGCGAACTGGCCGATCACATAGCCGCATGCGGCCGCGGTGATGCCGAGAACGAAGGCGCCGAGCAGCAACGGCTGCCACAGTTGGTGTATGCCGGCGCGCAGGCTCGTGTGATTCAAATGCTGCATCATCGGCATTAGATTGAGACCCATGAGCTTGGCGCCGACCCAAATCGAGCCCGCGATCTGCGGAAACCAGGTGACCGGATTACTCAGGAAAACGGTCGCGACCATCACCGGAATGTTCAGTCTGAAGAGCACGCCGAAGACGATGCACAGCATCAGATGCAGCGGCAGGAACGGGGTTGGCGGAACGAAGGCGATCAGCAGCCCCAAGGAAAATGCACGGATGACGCTGATGCGCCGGAACGTCCAGCAGCCGCGGTCGACGACCAGCGCGGCAAATGGGCGCAGACACCAGCTCTGCTCCAGCTTATGCCGTCCCGGGGTGATCGTTTTGAGCCAACGTTGCATCTGCTGTTTTCTCTAGCCGGAATCATTATGCCGGTTCCCGCGCCTGCCGGCATGTTGTACCACCCATTACTGAAAAGTGTGACTTCATACCGTCCGGCGGTATCTGAAGCGACGGCGCTCAAGTATCATGCCGCAGGTTCGAACGACGACGAAAGACTACGAAAGAGGACGCAATGTGGGAGATCATCCGCGCCGGCGGGGGCTTCATGTGGCCCATCATATTATGCTCGATCGCGGCCGTAGCCATCATCTTGGAGCGCTTGTGGACATTGCAGAGCAGCAGAGTGATTCCCCGCGATTTGTCGCAAAAGGTCTGGAATTGGATCGAAGCCGACCAGCTCAGCGACAAACTGATTCTGGCGCTGGAGCAAAACTCGCCCCTTGGAAAACTTCTTGCCATCGGACTCACCAATCGTTATAAACCGCACGCCCTGATGGTCGAGCGCCTGGAAGACGGTGGCCGCCACGTCGTCCATGAGTTGGAGCGGTTTCTGAACACCTTGGGGACCATCGCCTCGGTGGCACCGCTTCTGGGCCTGCTGGGAACTGTGGCCGGCATCATTCACGCCTTCAACGCGATCACCGCCAACGGCCTCGGCGACCCGCGAACATTGTCCGGCGGAATCGGCGAGGCGTTGATCACCACCGCCGCCGGTCTGACGGTTGCCATTCCTTCGCTGATCGCCTATCGCTACTTGCGCGGCAAGGTCGAACGGCTGGTCGTGCGGATGGAAAAGGAGGCGATGAAACTCGTCGATGCGCTCGACGAGCGCGGCCGCAGCGAGACCGCCGGCAGCATCGGGCAGACCGGCTTCTCCGGATGAATCTGCGGCCGCGTCATCGTGATGATCCTGAGATCAATCTGATCTCGTTGATCGACGTCCTGCTCGTGCTGCTGATTTTCTTCATGGTGTCGACCACCTTTCAGCAAGAGGGACGCGTCAAGGTGCAACTGCCTCAGGCGAGCGAGATACCACTCCCGCGAGGTTCGCAGGAACCGCTGGTGCTGACGGTCACCGCCGAGGGAAAGTACCTGGTCAACGAGCATACCCTCATCAATTCCTCGCCGGATACGTTACGGGCGGCGCTCCTCAAGGAAGCCGGCACGAACCGCGGACCGCTCACCATCAAGGCGGACGGGCGTGCCACCCATCAGGCCGTCGTGACCGCCATGGACGTCGCCGGGCGCCTCGGTTTCTCGCAGCTCAACATTGCGACAGTCCATGAGGACACCAGCCCTTGAGTGCGATCGCCGCGCCGAGCATCCGCAAGGTCCTCCCCGAAAGCAGCTCCTGGTCGATCTACCGCCGCTTGCTGGGTTACGCCCGGCCGTACGTCAGCGTCTTCCTGATCGGTGTCGTGGGCATGCTCATCTTTGCCGGCACCGAGTCCGCGCTGGCCTACCTGGTGAAGCAGTTCGTGAGCGGCGCATTCGTCAAGATCGATCGGTCGATCCTGGCGAAGGTGCCGATCGGCGTGGTGGTGTTGTTCGCGCTTCGCGGTATCGGCGACTACATGGCGAACTACTATCCGAGCTGGGTGGGCCGCCAAGTCGTCAAGGGCCTGAGGCGGGACGTGTTCTCCCATTATCTGCGCCTGCCCACCGCGTATCTCGACACGCAGCAATCGGGACATCTTTTGTCGAAGTTGACCAACAACATCGAATTGGTCGCGGGGGCGGCGACCACCGCGGCGATCGCCCTGGTGGGCGACACACTCAACATAATCGGTCTGCTGTGCACCATGTTCTACATGAACTGGCGGCTGTCCGCGTTCTGTCTGGGCGCCGCTCCGGCCATCGCCTGGCTCATGCAAATCGCCAATCGCAGCTTCCGCCGCTACAGCACACGCATCCAAAATTCCATGGGGGACATCACGCGGGTGGCCAAGGAGTCGATCGATGCTCATCGGCTCATAAAAATATTCAACGCCGAGGATCATCAGAGCGAGCGTTTCGAGGTCGTCAACGAATTGAACCGCGCATCGAACATGAAACTGGTTTGGGCAAAATCGGTGAGCAATCCCGTCGTCCAGTTGATCGCCTCGATGGCGCTCGCCAGCGTGCTGTATTTCGCAATCCAGCAGGTGATCGCCAATGGCATGAAGGCCGACGAATTTCTCGGCTTTCTCACCGCGCTGATGCTCATTCCCTCGCCCCTGCGCAGTTTGGTGAATGTCGCAGGTCCCTTGCAGCAGGGGATCGCGGCGGGTCAGAGTGTATTCGAGATTCTCGACGAACCCACGGAGCACGTCGGCGGCGGCCGTTCCATCGTGCGCGCACGCGGCGAGATCGAATTTCGCAACGTCACCTTCATGTATGGCGGCGACAAGGGGTCGGTGCTGCACGATGTGAATTTCCACGTGAGGCCCGGCGAGACGGTTGCCATCGTCGGCCGCTCCGGCAGCGGCAAGACGACCTTGGTGGGCTTGGTGCCGCGGTTCTACGACGTTCAGCAGGGCAGTGTTCTGTTGGATGGAGTGGATGTCCGCGAATACAAGCTCAGCGATCTGCGCTCGCAGGTCAGTCTGGTCAGCCAGGATGTGGTGCTGTTCAACGATACGATCCGTAACAACATCGCCTTCAACGCCGTCGACAAGAGCGACGCGGAGGTGGAAGCCGCCGCGCGCTCGGCGAACGTCATGGAATTCGTGGCGATGCAGCCACAGGGCATGCAAACGCCGTTGTCCGACCGCGGGCAGAATTTGTCGGGTGGCCAGCGGCAGCGCATCTCCATCGCGCGCGCGTTGTTGAAGAACTCGCCGGTGTTGATCCTCGATGAGGCCACCGCGGCGCTCGACAATGAATCGGAGCGCCGCGTCCAGCAGGAACTCAGTCTCCTGATGCGCGGCAGAACCACGCTGGTGATTGCGCACCGTCTGTCGACGGTGGAGGGCGCCGATCGAATCATCGTTCTCGATGAGGGGCGGATCGTCGAGATGGGAAGCCATCAAGAGTTGTTGTCGCTCGCCGGCCTGTACGCCGCGTTGCACGGCATGCAGTTCAAGGTTTAGGTGTCGATTCAATCCTGGTTCAACGGCATCTGGTACGAACGGGCATCGCCGCCCTGGTGGTTGATCCCGCCGTCGCTGCTCTACGGCGCCATCGCCGGCGCCCGCCGTTTCCTCTATGTCCGCCGGCTGCGCCGTGCCGCGCGTCTGCCCTGTCCGGTGGTGGTCGTGGGTAATTTGAGCGTGGGAGGCACCGGTAAGACGCCGCTGGTATGCTGGTTGGTGACGCGCCTCCGCGAGCGCGGTTACAAGCCCGGCATCGTGACGCGCGGCTACGGGGGCTCCTCGCGCGACGTCCGCCGTGTCGATGCCGCCGATGATCCATGGGTGGTGGGCGATGAGTCGATTCTGCTCGCGCGCCGGACGGGCGCGCCTGTGGCCATCGGACGCGACCGTCCGGCGGCGGCCCGACTGCTGCTCGGCAGCGGCTGCGATGTGATCGTCAGCGATGACGGCCTGCAGCATTACCCTCTGGCGCGCGACTGTGAAGTGGTCGTGATCGATGGCGATCGCCGCTTCGGCAACGGTTGGCTTCTTCCGGCGGGGCCGTTGCGCGAGGCGCCGGGGCGCTTGAAGGCGGCCGATGCCATCATCGTCAACGGCGGCCGACCCATGCTCGCGGGCGCGCTCAGCATGCGACTCGAAGCGAAGAACGCGGTTGCCCTGCGCGGCGGCGCGGTGCGCTCGCTCAATACCCTGACCGGCCAGGCGGTGCACGCGGTCGCAGGCATCGGCAATCCGGAGCGTTTCTTCAACATGCTGCGGGCGCGCGGGATCGAGGTGCTCGGGCGACCGCTCGCCGATCATGCTCACCTGCGACAGGACGACATCGATTTCGGCGACGACAAGTCGGTGCTCATGACCGAAAAAGATGCCGTAAAATGCGCAGGCTTCGCCGGGGCTCAGCATTGGTACGTGCCGGTGACCGCCTGCTTCGATGCTGCGGAGTCGCGCCGGTTGCTCGAGATCATCATCGGGAGAATTGAGCGGCGTTGAGACGACCGACCGGCGCGAACGTGCCACTATCGCAAGGACTGTCACATGGACAAACGGCTTCTCGATTTATTGGTATGCCCGATCTGCAAAGGTCCGTTACGCATGACCGGTGGTGCGGCGGCGACCGAATTGATCTGTCGGCCCGACCGGCTGGCTTACTCGGTGCGCGATGGCATTCCGGTGATGTTGCCGGACGAGGCGCGCGTCCTCGGCAGCGATGATCCGTTGTTGTCGCGCTGATTCCCAGCGTGTTTCACGTCGTCATTCCCGCCCGCCATGGGGCATCGCGACTGCCCGGCAAACCGCTGTTGCCGATTCACGGCCGGCCCCTCATTCAATGGGTCTGGGAGCGCGCGCAGCAGAGCGGCGCCGACTCCGTCATCATAGCCACTGACGACGTTCGCATCGGCGAGGTGGTTGCCGGGTTCGGCGCCGAGTGGGTCCTGACCTCGCCGCAACACGCATCCGGAACGGATCGGGTCGCCGAAGTGGCGCGGGCCCGTAGTTTCCTGCCTGACGATGTGATCGTGAATCTGCAAGGCGATGAGCCGATGATGCCGCCCGCCGTCATTGCCGGGCTGGCGTCGGCGCTCGCCTCGAGACCGACCACGGCCATCGCCACGGCGGTGGCGCCGATCGCGAAGCTCGACGAATTTCTGGATCCGAATTGTGTGAAGGCGCTGCGCGCACTCGATGGCCGCGCGCTCTACTTCAGCCGTGCTCCGGTACCCTGGCCACGGGACCTCAGCCCGGGTGGGCAACCCATGACATGCGACGGTGCGTTACGTCACATCGGCATCTACGCGTATCGCGTGCGCAGTCTGCTGGCGTTTTCGGCGTGGCCGCCGACGACGCTCGAACTGACCGAGAAGCTCGAACAATTGCGCGCCCTTGAACATGGGATGGATATTTACCTCCTGATGCTCGACGCGCCGCCCCCTCCGGGGGTCGATACGGCGGAGGATTTGCAGCGGGTGCGGGAGGCGCTCGCCGGCTCGAGGGGCACTCTCGAGGGGCACTTGAAATACCCGGCATAGCCCCTAAATTTCAGTACATCCGCTTCACGGCGTCTCGCCTCGAAGCTCGTACCAACCGTTGAAATTTAAGGAGTGTTGCTATGGCTACAGTGACCCGCCAAGACTATTGGAGCGTGGTGCCGCGTTTGCAGGATGAGATCAACCGGCTGTTTGGCAGCGTACGCGAGAATGACAGCAGTTCCGCGACCGCGACCTGGATCCCTCAGGTCGACATCCACGAATATGCGGATCGCTTCGAGCTGTACGTCGATCTTCCGGGCGTGGATCCCAGCAAGGTGGAACTGACCTTGGACGGCGGCATCTTGACGCTCTCCGGAACGCGTGCGGAGCAGGTTTCGCGGGCCGGCGAAGATGTGCAGTCGAAGCGCACCGAGCGCGGCAGCGGTTCGTTCCACCGGCGTTTCGTCCTGCCCGACACGGCAGATGGTGAGAAGGTCAACGCGACCGGCAAGAACGGCGTGCTGACAGTAACCATCCCCAAGCAGGTCAAGGCGATGCCCCGCCGGATCCAGATCGGATCCTGAAGCCAAGGCATTTGTCTCGACGGGCGTCGGCGGCCTATAGCAAGGTGCGTAGAAGCCAGTATAGGCCGCCGGCGAGTCCGATCGAGACCGGCAGGGTGAGTATCCAGGCCATCGCCAGGTTGCGAACCGTCGCCCATTGCAATCCGGAGCGGTTTGC